>Ga0074193_1001197_pt1 | contig 29161 bp, 20 predicted proteins | sample EPASupsiteHSE605_FD_64523 | JGI IMG/M metagenome (GOLD analysis project Ga0074193, IMG submission 64523) | Bioremediated contaminated groundwater from EPA Superfund site, New Mexico - Sample HSE6-05 | ecosystem: Environmental > Aquatic > Deep subsurface > Groundwater > Contaminated ... | reverse complement strand
GTCGCGTTGATGGAGAAACTCGCCTCGTTTCGCCGGGACCTCGGCATCCGGCAGTCCCTCTCGAGCTGCGGGATGAGCGCCCAGGATATCCCCGCTCTGACCCGGAACGCTCTGCTCGATCCCTGCATGGTGACGAATCCCCGGGTCCTCGATGAGGCGAGGGTCAGGAGGTGCTATGAACGAGCATTATGAGCGGCCTTCGCAGGATCGACTGCGGGATTCGATCCTCGGTTTCGGCGAGCACTCCACCCGGAAGAGTCATTATCCCGAGCTTCAGCGCCGCATCGACGAACTCGAGCGCTTCCGCTTCCTCCTCGACCGCTCGAACGATCTCTTCTTCATCGTGCGCTCGGACGACGGCCGTATCGTCGATGCCAATGCGTCGGCCTGCTCCCAACTCGGACACGGTTCGGGCGAGCTGACAGGAACCCGGTTCGTGGACCTGCTCGTCGATTCCGAGCTATCGCTGATCGAGCAGACGGTGACGGTCAGGCTTCTTCGCGCCGGCGAGGAGCCGCTCTGGGTCGAGATGACTATGCAGGGCGCCCGGTTTTCTGAGGAAGAGTATCTTGTGGTCGTCGCCCGGGATGTGACCGAACGAAACCGGATACTCGAAGCCCTGACCGAGTCCGAGAACCGGTACCGGGGGGTGGTCCAGCAGGTATCCGAGGGGATCGTGATCGTGGAGCCGTCCAGCGGAGCGATCGAGGACACGAACCGTGCGGTGGCAGACCTGCTCGGGCATACGCGTTTCGCCCTGCTGGGGATGCACACGGCGGACCTGGTTGCGCCCGGCAGCAGTCTGCCCGACGAGGGATCGACAACCGAGTGCACGTTCCTCCGGAGCGACGGGAGCCCGGTCCAGGTGGAGGTCTCCGTCACGCCGATCACCTACGGCGACGACCGGATCGTCCAGTGCTACGTGATCCGCGATACCACGGCGCGTCTCGAACTCGAACGCATTCGGCGCGAAGCGCTCGAGCAGCTGGAACAGAATATCCTGCAGTTCGCGACCCTCGGCGACCACATCCGCAATCCGCTCGCCGTGATCGTCGGCCTTGCCGATCTGCTCGGGACGGCCGACGCCGGGCGGATCATCAGGCAGGCGCGGGAGATCGACGAGATCGTGAACCAGCTCGACCGGGGCTGGATAGAGTCGGAGAAGGTCCGTTCGTTCCTGCGCCGGCACTACTGATCCCATTTTCGCGCCGCGATCTGAACCATTGTATACCTCCCGGCCTCAATGCTCAAAGGACCGATGGAGAGCGCACCCTTCGGAAGGGTCGCGGCGCGGCTCGCCGAGACGATCGATACGGCACAGGAGTACACCGTCGTCGAGAACGACAACATCTACCGTACGAGTTTTATCGACCGCCACCTCTTTTCCAGCGAGTACCGCCGCGCCCGTGCCCTGCTGGCCGAGCTGCTCGCCGAGTACGACGGTGTCGACGTCGAGGGGGCGGTGGGCGGCCAATCGACCGGCGGTCCTACCGGGTCGGCCCGGGTAATCCTATCGTCCGAACCGGCGCCGCCGTCGAGCCCGGCTCCAGAGGCCGCGCTCGAACGCCTGCACCGGGATCTCAGGCTGGTCCGCGGGGTGGGCCCGGCCCTCGAGGCCCGTCTCCATCGCCGTGGATACCGGGAGATCGGCGACCTCCGCTGGCACCGCCGGCTTGCTCCGGCCGCCCGCGGCGTGATTGAGACCCTCGACGGGGCCGACCCGGCCTCGATCGCCCGGATCTGCACCGAACGTCACGGGGCTTCCCATCCGGGAGTATTTCTCGCCACCGAGCTCTACGGCGAGGAGGAGCACGTCTACCTCGATCTCGAGACCCTGGGGCTCTTCTCCCGTCCGGTCATCCTCTTCGGGATCGCCCGGCTCAGGAACGGGCACGTGGAGGTCGAGCAGCACCTGGTCGCCGACCTGTGCGGAGAGAGAGACGCACTCGAGGCCGCCCTCGGGGCGGTCGCCGGGGGACGGCTCCTCGTCAGCTTCAATGGACGCTCCTTCGACGTGCCGTACCTCGCAGAGCGGGCCGTATACTATGGCATCCCCTTCTCCCCGCCGGCACATCACCTCGACCTCCTGCCGTTATCCCGGCGGTGCTGGCGCGAGCGCCTCCCCGACTGCCGCCTCGGGACCATCGAGGCCGGCGTGCTCGGGTACGACAGGGGCGACGACATGCCCTCGGCGATGGTACCGGAGTTCTACGCAGCGTTCCAGCGGACCGGCAACCCGGGCCCCCTGCTGCCCATCCTGGCTCACAACCGGGAGGACCTCGTCTCCATGGTTCGGATCGTCGCGCAGCTCCGCGAGGTCTGCCATGCGGCATAGGACCGGGTTGCTCGCCGGCGACCCCGGCGTCGTCCATGTCGAACGGCTCCCGGGCCGTGCGGCCCGGTACGGTCGGCCTGCCGGGCCCCTCCCCGCGCCGCTCGCCGCCTGGCTCGAGCGCGACGGCATCCGGCTCTACTCCCACCAGGTGCGGGCCATCGAGGAGGTCCGGCAGGGCCGCGATCTCGTCCTGACCACGCCGACCGCCTCGGGCAAGACTCTGGCCTTCACCCTGCCCGTGCTCGAGCGCCTGCTCGGGGACCGGTCGGCCACCGCACTCTATCTCTACCCGACCAAGGCGCTCGCGAACGACCAGCTCCGGTCGCTCCTCGCGATCGAGGCCGCGACGGGGGTACGGGTCGCTCCCGCGGTCTACGACGGCGACACCCCGGCGGCCGTTCGGCCCGGCATTCGGAACCGGTCCAGGATCATCCTCTCGAATCCGTACGAGCTCCACCACGTGCTGCCGTGGCACGCCAAGTGGCACCGGTTTCTCTCGGGGCTCAGCGTGGTCGTGGTGGACGAGGCGCACCGGTACCGCGGCGTCTTCGGCGCGAACATCGCGCTCCTCCTCCGCCGGCTCCGCCGGGTCTGCCGGCACCACGGCGGAGACCCGCTCTTCGTTCTCTCGACGGCGACCCTCGCGAACCCGGTCGAGTTCGCCGGGGCCCTGACCGGGAGACGAGCGTCCCTGGTCGACGAGAATGGCGCCCCGCACGGCCCGCGGGAGTTCGTGTTCTTCAATCCGTCGACGAACGCGGAGCGGTCGACGCTCGTCGAGGCGAAGCGGATCTTTCTCGATTGCATCGACGATGGACTCCAGACCCTCTGCTTCGCGCCGTCCCGAAAGACCGCCGAACTGATCGCCGCCTGGGCCCGCGACGGGCTCGCCGATCCGGCACCGATCGCGAGTTACCGGGCGGGATACCTGCCGGGGGAACGGCGCGAGATCGAGCGCGGCCTCAAAGAGGGTCGCCTTCGCGGAGTCGTGACCACGAACGCCCTCGAGCTCGGGATCGACGTGGGCGGACTCGACGCGGTCGTCATTGCCGGGTACCCGGGCTCGGTCTCGGCGACCTGGCAGCAGGCCGGGCGGGCGGGGCGGACGGGCGAACCGTCGCTCGCCGTCCTCGTCGGTAACGAGGGGCCGCTCGACCAGTATTACATGCGCCACCCCCGGGCGTTCTTCGCCCGTCCCCACGAGCATGCCTGTCTCGACCCGGCAAATCCGATGGTGCTTGCCGGCCACCTCCTCTGCGCCGCGGCCGAGCTCCCCATCACCGACGCGGACCGGGAGCTCTTCGGGGACGGCATCGGCCCCCTTCTCGAGCCGCTGGTGTCCCACCACCTGCTCCGCGCGACTCCGAGCGGGCACGTCTACTGCGGACGGGGGAGGGCCGTGGACGCCATCGACCTCGGAGGGAGGGATGGGGACCGGTTCACGGTCGTCGCGGACGGCCACCTCCTCGAGACACTGGACCGGGGCCAGGCCTACCGCGAAGCCCACCCGGGCGCGGTCCTCCTCCACCAGGGCGAGACCTTCCGGATCACGTCCATGGACCTCGAGGGGCGGAGCTGCACGGCCGAGGCGGTCGAGGTCGACTACCATACCCAGCCCCTCTTCTCGACCACGATCACCCCGGGCAGGGTCGATGAGACCCGGTCGTTCGGGGATCTCACGGTCCGGACAGGCGAGGTGACGGTCGTGCAGGAGTTTCCAGGATACCGTGTGCGCCGGTACGGCGAGACGGTCGCGGTGCTGCCGATCGACCTGCCGCCGCTCTCCTTCGAGACGATCGGCTGCTGGTGGGCGTTCTCGCCCAGCCTGGCGGCGGAGCTCGCCGCGGCCGGAGCCGACCCCGCTGGCGGCCTGCACGGAGCCGAGCACGCGCTGATCGGCTGCCTCCCGATCCACCTCCTCTGCGATCGGAACGACCTCGGCGGTTTCTCGACACTGCGGCTCTCGATCGCCGGCCGACCTGAGGACGGCTGTCCCGGCATCTGCATCTACGACAGCCTTGCCGGCGGAGCCGGGCTCGCCCGGACTGCGGCCGCGCTTCTGCCCGAGATCGCCGCGACGGCCCTGGGGCTCGTTGCCGACTGCCCCTGCGAGGACGGGTGCCCGTCCTGCATCTTTTCACCGAAGTGCGGCAACGACAACCAGCCCCTGGACAAGCGGGGTACCGTCGCCGCACTCGAGGCCCTGCTGGGGTCGGCAACAACCGGATAAGTCTCGACCGCCTATCCTGATCCGATGACCGAGGTCTCACCCGCGATGGGGGCCTATATCGAGGCACTCCAGGCCCAGCTGGCGGAAGCGATCGCGATCGCCGAAGAGGCCCGGAGCCAGGGGCTCGATCCGACCACCGAGGTCGAGATCCCGATCGCGAACGACCTGGCCGACCGGGTGGAGGTCCTGCTCGGGATCAAGGGCGTCGCGGCCCGCATCCGCGAGCTCGAGGCGGAGATGTCGCGCGAGGAGGCCTCGCTCCGGATCGGCGACGACTTCGTCGCGCGGCGCTTCGGCGAGACCACGCGCGAGGAGATCCTCGACCACGCGATACGGACCGCGATGGCGCTCCTGACCGAGGGCGTGGTCGCCGCCCCGACGGAGGGGATCGGCAAGGTCGGCATCGGCCGGAACGACGACGGCTCGGATTACCTGAAGATCTATTACGCGGGCCCCATTCGATCGGCCGGCGGGACCGCGCAGGCCCTCTCGGTCCTGGTCGGCGACTACGTCCGCCAGGCGCTGGGGATCAACCGCTACATGCCGCGCCCGGAGGAGGTCGAGCGGTATGTCGAGGAGATCCGGCAGTACAACTCGATCATGAGCCTGCAGTACCTGCCCGGCGAGAGCGAGATCCGGCTGATCATCCAGAACTGTCCGGTCTGCATCGACGGCGAGGCGACCGAGCAGCAGGAGGTCTCGGGGTATCGGAATTTGGAGCGGGTCGAGACGAACACGGTCCGCGGGGGAATGGCCCTGGTCATCGCCGAGGGGCTCGCCCTGAAGGCCCCGAAGATCCAGAAGAACGTCAGGAAGATGAAGATGGAGGGCTGGGACTGGCTCGATACCCTGATCCGCGGCGCGACCAAGTCAGCCGACGACGACGATGTCGGGGTCAAGCCGAAGGACAAGTACCTCCGCGACCTTATCGCAGGCCGGCCCGTCTTCTCCCACCCCATGCGGATCGGCGGATTCCGGCTCCGGTACGGCCGGTCGCGCAACACCGGATTCGCCGCGGGAGGGCTCAACCCGGCAACCATGCACATACTCGACGACTTCCTCGCGGTTGGGACCCAGATGAAGGTCGAGAGGCCGGGCAAGGCGGCCGGGATCGTGCCTGTGGACACCATCGAGGGGCCGACCGTCCTCCTCCGAAACGGGGACCTCGTCCGGATCGACACCCTGGAGAAGGCGCACCGCCTCCGGCCCGAGGTCGACCGGATCCTCGACGTGGGCGAGATCTTGATCTCCTACGGCGAGTTCCTCGAGAACAACCATGTCCTGGTGCCGGCCGGGTACTGCGACGAGTGGTGGCGGCTCGAGCACGAGGGGAGTCCGCCGGCCGACGAGTTCGAGGCAATCGGGTACGCGCTCGCGGGAGGCTACCTCCACCCTGCCTTCCAGCCGTTCTTCGACGACCTGCCTCCGAGCGAGATCGAGGCGCTTGCCGACTGGATCTCGGAGAACGGTCGGTTCGAGGCGGGAGGCCTCCTGCTCCCCACGACCCCCGGGATGAAGCAGATCCTCGAGGACGCCCTCGTCTTCCACCGGGTCCGCGACGGTCGGATCGTGATCGAGCCCTGCCTGGTCCTCCTGGCCGCGCTCGGACTCGACCTGGGGCTCCGGCGCCGCGCCGCCTGGGACGATGCCCCGCGAGACGACTCCCTCGCACTCGTCCAGCACCTCTCCGGAATGCGGATGCGGGGCAAGGGGGGCACCCGGATCGGCGGGCGGATGGGCCGGCCCGGGAAGTCCAAGCCGCGCGAGATGAAGCCTCCGCCCCACGCGCTCTTTCCCGTCGGCGAGGCCGGCGGCTCCCGCCGTTCGATCCAGGAGGCCTCGTCGTACGCAGTCCGGCCGAACATGGACGGCGGCGTGATCACGGCCGATGTCGGGGAACGGCGCTGCCCCGCGTGCGGGACCGTCACGTTCCGAAACAGGTGTGCCTGCGGTGCGCACACCCTCCCTGTCTTCCGCTGCCCGCGCTGCAACCGGCTGGTGGACGGAGAACGATGCCCGGCCTGCGAGGCGGGGAGCACCTGCTCACAGAAGATCCCGATCAACGTCCGGGACGAGTTCGCCGAGGCCATGGAGCGCTGCGGACTCCGTGCGGGACAGGTGACCCTGGTCAAGGGGGTCAAGGGGATGATCTCGCGCGAGAAGGCGGTCGAGGACCTGGCCAAGGGGGTCCTCAGGGCGAAGGCCGGGCTCTACGTCTTCAAGGACGGAACGGTCCGGTACGACATGATCGACCTGCCGGTGACGCACATCCGGCCCTCCGAGGTCGGAGTGAGCCCGTCCGCGCTCGCGGCCCTCGGGTACGAGACCGACATCGACGGCCGTCCCCTCGTGGACCCCGACCAGATCCTCGAGCTCCGGCCGCAGGACATCCTGGTCTCGGAGAAGTGCGGGGAGTGGCTCGTGCGCGTGGCCGGGTTCGTGGACGAGGAGCTCGAAAGAGTCTACGGCCTGGCACCGTACTACAGGGCCGAGACCCCGACCGACATCGTGGGCCGCCTCCTGATCGGCCTGGCACCTCATACCTCGGCCGGCGTCCTCTGCCGGCTCGTCGGCTACACCAAGGCAAACGTCGGGTACGCCCACCCATTCTTCCACGCGGCAAAGCGGCGAAACTGCTTCCACGGCGAGACCGAGATCGAGGTCTGGGACTACCGGGGCCCCTGGCGCCGGGTCCCGATCCGCGAGTTCGTGCTCGAGCAGTTCGACCTCACGCGCGCCGACCTGGACCATGCGGGAACCTTCTGGTCGGACCCGGTCCGGCCCTTTGCCACGCGGGCCGTCGACCAGAATGGGCATCCCCGGGTGCGGCGGATCACCGCAGTCTCGGTGCACCGGGCGCCGCCGGCCCTCCTCCGGATCGAGACGGGCCAGGGGCGCGTGCTCGCGGTCACCGAGGACCATGCGATGCTCGTGCTCGAGGAGAACCGGGTCCGGCGGGTACGGGCTGTCGAACTCCGGGAAGGCGACCCGCTCCCGGCGGCGGTCGGCACAACGGTCCTCGCCGATCGGATACGGCGGATCGAGCGGGTCCCCTCCCCCGATGAGCGGGTCTACTGCCTGACGGTCGCGGAGGACCACTCGGTCCTTGCGAACGGGATCTTCACCGGCCAGTGCGACGGAGACGAGGACTGCGTGATGCTCCTCCTCGACGGCCTCCTGAACTTCTCGCGCCGGTTCCTTCCCGAGACTCGCGGGGGCTCCATGGATGCACCCCTGGTCCTGACCACGCGCCTCGACCCGAAGGAGATCGACAAGGAGTCCCTGAACGTCGACGTCGGGGCCGGTTACCCCCTCGAGTTTTACCTGGCCGCACTCGAGTTCGCGCACCCGAAGGACCTGGACCACCTGATCGACCGCGTGGAGCGGAGGCTCGGGACGCCGGCCCAGCTCGAGGGCTTCCGGTTCACGCACGACACGTCGGACATCTCCCAGGGGCCGCTCGAGTCAACCTACACAACGCTCGAGACGATGGTCGAGAAGCTCGAGGCCGAGCTCGCCCTCGCGCTCCAGATCCGTGCGGTCGATGAGAACGACGTGGCCGAACGGGTGCTGAATACGCACTTCATCCGCGACCTGATGGGCAATCTCTCGGCGTTTTCGAAGCAGAAGTTCCGATGCACGCGCTGTGCCGCAAAATACCGGCGCATGCCCCTCGGGGGCAAGTGCACCAACTGCGGTCAGGCCGTGATCCAGACCGTGCACGAGTCCTCGGTCAAGAAGTATCTGGAGATGTCGCGGCGGATGTGCCGGGAGTACGGTGTGACCGAGTACACGCGCCAGCGGATCGAGGTGCTCGACCTCGCGATCGAGTCGACCTTCGGTCAGCCGAAGATCGAGCAGCTGGGCCTCTCCGACTTCATCTGAGAGCGCCGGCTATATACCATCTCGTGCCCAACCGTGATCCGCGCGGGGGTAGCCAAGCGGCCAACGGCGAGCGCCTCAAGAGCGCTTCTTGAAGGAGTTCAGGGGTTCGAATCCCTTCCCCCGCATCCGTTTCTGTGGTCGGATTCCCACACAAAAAGCAGGGTGATTTCCCAGGTGCCGGTGCGTGCGCTCAACCGCACCACAAGCCACAAGCGCCCACACGTCGCGATGGCAATTTTCACCACCAACGGCCACAATTTGTGGAAAACTCGTTCATACGCCACCTGAATGACGGAACGCTCACGTCCGACGACGTGGACCTTCTCCGCGAGTGGCTCGATGAGGTCACGGCCCAGAACGATCTGAGCATTCCGCGGGTGAACAAGCTCGCGTTCCATCTGATCGCGTGGCGCCGGTTCATCGGACCGTTTCGCACGAACACGATCAGCGACCTCAACATGGGGATTCGGACGCTGAAGACGGCACCCGGTGGACGACGGCTGTTTAGCGGTGAGATGCCTGATCGTTCCCGCAATGAAGGTGGTCTTGCCACGGCGACGACGTGCGGCAAGACCTATAAAAAGAACACGATTCACGACTTCGTCGGGATGTTGAAGCGGTTCTACCTCTGGATGATCGATAACGAGTACTCGGAGATCGATCCGAAGAGGATACGCGCCATCAAGGTGCCGCAGAAGGACCGGATGACCCGGACCGTCGAGACGATCCCGACAGCCGACGAGGTCGAGGCGATCATCCGGGCCTGCCAGAGCCCGCGGGACCGGGCGCTCTTCGGGATGCTCTGGGACGGCGGCTTCCGGATCGTGGAACTCGGGACGCTGACCTGGGGCCAGGTGAAGTTCGACGAGTTCGGCTGCGCCGTCAACGTCAATGCGAAGACCGAGTTCGCTCGGTATGTCCGCCTGCTCGCCTCGAGCGCGTACCTGGCACAGTGGCGCGACTGCTACCCCTGCCGGATCACGAACGATGCCCTCGTCTTCCTGACGCACCAGCACCGGCCGCTAACCTACGACGCGGTCGCGGTCCAGCTCCGCAAGCTGACCAGGAGGGCCGGGATCTCGAAGCCGCTGACACTGCATGCCTTCCGCCACGGCCGCGCGACGGACCTGATCCGCCGCGGGGTCCACGAGACCGTCGTGAAGAAGTTCCTGTGGGGGAACCCCGCCACCAGGATGATCGGGACCTACAGTCACCTGAGCGATGCCGATATCGACGACGCCATGCTGGCGAGTGCCGGGCTCCGCCCGCGGGATCGGGTGCCGTCGACCGCCATGGAGGCGCGCGAGTGCCGGCGGTGCCTGAGCGTGAATCCCCCGACCGCAGACCTCTGCTGGCGCTGCGGCAGCCCCCTTGCCGCGGAGTTTGGCCTGACCCTCGCGGAGCTGCGCCATGAGCTCGAGAAGACCGTCGAGTATCGCGCGACCCTTGAAGCCGCGATCAAGAGCCTGGCTGATTCCCGAAGCGAGGTTCGGACCGGTGAGGCCTCCCCGACGCCCTCACCCGGAGCAGAGCGGGCGGCGCCGCGCGCGTGAACGCTGCGGAGGGCGGCTCCGATACCGATCGTATCATCACGGGAATGTGATGTCGATAAGGCACTGCTGTCGGAGGGGTTCAATGACGCACAACAGAGGGACGTGCGCGCGAGCAGGAACCGTGAATCTCCGAAGGCTCAATCACGGGTACCTGCAGAATACGGTTACGATCCGCGCTTGAACCGATCGATTCTCGTTTATGGAGGAGATAGACCTTGGATAAATTGGACTCCGTTTGAGCATCCAGCCCGAATCGTGGACTTCTTTCACGACCGCATTCGCCGTCCTGTCGGATGCTCCCCCGTCATACCTTTATGTTTGGCTGACACCACCCCCTCCGTGTCCGCACAACGACGGCTACAAGCGCCCATGCGGCGCGACCGCAGTTTTCACCACCAGCGGCCTGAATACATGGAGAACTCGTTCGCGCGCCATCTGGCCACCGGCAGAATCATCGAGGACGACGTTATCCTGCTCCGCGAGTGGCTCAACGAGAGAATCGCCCAGAAGCATCTCAGCGTGGCCCGGGTGAACAAGCTCGCCTTCCAGATGGTCACCTGGCGCCGGTTCATCGGCCCGTTCCGTACGAACACCATCGCCGACATCAACGCGGGTATCACGCAGCTGATGACCGCGTCCTCCGGAAGCCGGCTCTTCGACAGGGACCTGCCCGCAGCTCCGGGCCAGGACGGACGCGATCGAGCGACGGGGCGAGAGCCCGGGGAACCGTATTCACGGAACACCATCCACGATCTCATCGGGCTGTTGAAGCGGTTCTATTCCTGGATGATCGAGGAAAAAGGCTCGAAGATCGAGCCCAAGAAGATTCGCGAGATCAAGGTCCCTGCCAAGGACCGGATGACAACGACGGTTGAGATGATCGTGACCCCGGAGGAAGCAGAGGCGGTCCTCAGGGCCTGCGAGAATCCGCGCGACCGAGCCCTTTTCTCGATGCTCTGGGACGGGGCGTTTCGGATCGGCGAGCTCGGCACCCTGACCTGGGGCCAGGTCAGGTTCGACGGGGAAGGAGCCGTCGTGAACGTGGACGCGAAGACGGAATTCCCCCGTCATGTTCCGTTATACCTCTCGAGCGCGTACCTGGCACAGTGGCGCGACAGCTATCCCTGCGAGATCAGCAGTGACGCCCTCGTCTTCCTGACCCGCCAGCACCGGCCGATGACTTACGACGCGATCGCCGTCCAGCTCAAGAAGCTGCTCAAGAAGGCCGGGATTTCTAAAAAGATCACGTTCCATAAGTTCCGCCACGGCCGCGTGACCGACCTGCTCCGCCGCGACATGTCCGGGCCGGTCCTGCATAGACTGGGGTGGGGCAACCCGGGGACGAAGATGCTCGCGACCTACGGCCACCTGGCCGACGATGATATCGACGACGCGATGCGGGCCGCCGCCGGGATCCGGTCGCGAAGGAAGGGGGTATCTGCCGCCATGAACGCACGGGAATGCCCGCGCTGCGGGGTCGCGAACCCCCCGACGGTCGAGTTCTGCTACCGGTGCGCGACCCCGCTGACCGAGGAGTTCGCCTCGAATCTGGAGGAGCTGCGCCGGGAGATCGAGAAGACCGACGAGTATCGGACAGCCCTGGAGGCAGCCATGATGAACCTGGCCGACCTCCGCACCCGGCCATACAAGAGCAGGACGGGCTTACCGCCCGTATCCTGTCATCGTCCACCGTTCTGTCGCGGGAGGTCGTGACGATCTCTGCAGCCCTCGAGGCCGTTGTTCGGTGCGTGGACCAGCATCTGGGATCTCCAGGCATCCATACCGGTTGTATCCCCACGGGCATGGTTGGCGCCAACCCGATCGACTCAGTCAACGCGGCGGCACAGACGCGATATCCTCACCGGGTTCCCCGTGTGAACGGGGTCCGGTACGGGCCACACTGCCTGGAGCAGAACCGGAGCCCCCCCTGTTCAGGCAGCCCCCTGCGATATCGGTGGACTTCGGGCTCCGCCTGTCGCACAGGTCCTCCAGGGGAACCTCTCCGCGCGAGCATGTACCGCGACTCGCATGTGCGGAACATGCATGACGGGGAGGGATCCGATGCTCCAGGCAACGGTGTTCCCGATCTGGTGAGGGCTCCGGAAACCCGTGATCGGGCGGGGATAGTCCACGATACCTTCTCGTTCGGCGCGCACCGGACCGTCGGATGCGGAGATGCATGCAACCGGCGCATACTGACCGTGAACAGCATCCGATCTGCACGTCCGTTCTGCTCCTGCCTCGAAACGCACCGATCCTCGGTAAAGAGAAATTATTATGATACACATATAAAGTAGATTTACACTTTATTGGCGCAATAAAGACAGATTTGCACTATTTCAAATAATTTCTGAATTAACTGGTTCACTTCCAGTTTATATGCAAAAAAACCGATCTCTAGTCAGAGGCTTTAGGGCATCAGCCCTGGAGCCTGCCTGGACGAACAACATGACAACCCGCACCATCACGACCCACCAGTTGGAAGGTCTTCCCGACCTTCACCGTGCAGTGGCGATGGCCCTGATACAAAAGGGGACCTGGCGCCTCATGGGCGATAACCCGGCAGAACTGCTCGAACGACGGGAACCTGACCGAGCGAACGAACGAACCCAACAGCGGAGGACATGAGCGTGTATACCTCGCTGCGCGGCTTCGGCGCTCATAAGCGGGAACTCCTGAATGCACTGCTGCGGGCGTACGGACGCGCGGAGTTCCTCGTTCGTGATGCCGCCGTCCTGCCGGGCTTCTCCTCCGGCAACTTCCGGCGCCTCGTCCTCGACGGGCTGCTCCTCCCCGCTCCGGGAGCGACGCCGTGCCGGTGGCGCATAACGTCCGCTGTCGCTGCGGCGGCTGAAGGGCGTGCCGTGCTGGGAGACGTCCGAGATGACAACAACTCGGCGATTGACGAGAGGCCATGACGACCGCCCACGCCCATATTCAGGAGATCCGACGCCTCGGGTCCCGACGGTCTGACGGAAACGGCCGGCTCATCGCTCACCTTCGGGGCGAGGATCTCAGCCCGATCGAGTCGATCTCGGCAAAGTGCGCCGATTGTCAGGGCTGGTACCAGGACCGGGGCGATCCCGACTGCCGCCAGCCGGGGTGTCCCCTCTACCGCCACTACCGATGGCTGTTGCAGCGCGATCCGATCGGACGGCCATGGAGACCGTCAAAGGTGAACGGGCAGTCGAAGAACCCCCCGGCCTCTCCCCCGGGCGGATTCTCCGAACCCGTTGCAACGGAAACCGCCCATCGCCCCGACGGGGCCACACCATGTGGCAGCCGCTCTCCGGCTGCGGCCTGTCTGCAACGCCGAGCGACACCATTCGCCGCCAAAAACGCCGAATTGGGGCGATCCGTACAGTCGAACCGATGATGGCAGGTATTGAACTTGAGAAAAAATGCGCGGATCCGGCGCCAACCGGATGCCGTTGAACGGACCACAGCAACTATGTCCAACCTTCACGTCAACGAGCATAAGGAAAAGGGTGACGTCTTCGAAAATGTGGACGCCACTGCTTCCTATGAAAAACAGCCAGGCGAAGGTAACGGCCTGGCCATGCATGACTGTCCGAATACAGATACTGCCCGTGCCGAGGTCGACGGAACCGTCGATCCCGTCCCGACGTCGTCCGGCATTCCCGGACAGCCCCGTAGGCACATCGCCGATGCCCTCGCGCTTCTCGTTGAGCCTGGAGGCGTCGCAGAGCTCCGAGCCATCCGTCCGGATGGCGTGATCGCGTCCGGCTACTACAACGATCTCGCCGCGATGACCGACGCGATCGAACCGATGGATGCCGCTGGGACGTATCAGGGCATTTTTTTCACGCTGAACCCGATCAACACGGCGCTGCTTGCCCGCCGCGTCAACCATGTCATCCCTCGCGTCAGCAAGAAGGACGCTCTGACGGCGAATGACGATGTCACGCGACGGCGCTGGTTGCCTATCGACATCGACCCAATCCGGCCGAGCGGGATCTCGGCCACACCCGAGGAGCGTCAACGCGCTTGGCAGGTTGCAGGGCTCATCAAGGCGTTCCTCGAACAGCAGGGCTGGCCATCCCCGATCGTCGCTGACAGCGGCAACGGCGTGCACCTCCTCTTCCGGATTGACCTTCCGAACGACGAGGAGAGCGGCGCGCTTGTCAAGGGCGTGCTCGTTGCGCTCGATGCCTTTTTCTCGACTGAAACGGCGAAAGTCGACACTGCGAACTCCAACGCGGCCCGGATCTGGAAGGTCTACGGCACGGTCTCCCGCAAGGGTGAGTCAACGGCTGACCGACAACACCGGCGGTCCGCCATCGCCTCGGTTCCCGACGAGATCACGGTCGTGTCGGAGGAGCGACTCCGCGCGCTCGCAGAGTCTCTGCCTGTTGCGGAGTCGTCGCCGAACCGGCGCAGCCGAGATGGGTCGGATACGGATCCGAAAAAGACGCTCGACCTGGGCACCTGGCTCTCGGGAAACGAGGTCGAGATCGCGTCGGAGAAGCCCTGGAATGGCGGCATGCTCTACACCCTTGCACAGTGCCCGTTCTCGGACGCGCACACCGACGGGGCGTACGCGATCCAGTTCCCGAACGGCAAGATCTTCGCCGGTTGCCATCACAACAGTTGCCGTGAAAACGGTCGATCTCGCTGGCCGGAACTCCGTGCGAAATTCGAGCCGGAATACGCGGATCGGAAGGCGAGGGAAGACAATGCACAGCAGAGACGCCAGAAGAAGGAGCGCGGATCGGCAGACGAACAGCCGGTGGACCCCCCGGTTGACGACGCGGCCGTCGCCGAGGCCCGTCATGTCCTCGAGCACGGGGATCCTGTCAGGTACTTCCTCGACACGTACCAACGGGACCACGTCGGCGATCTCACTCTTGGCGAGTGCCTCATCGCCTCCATCGCAACGCAATCGATTCAGAACACGAAGGGACTCCATGTCTACGCGACGGGCGCAAGCGGCAAGGGGAAGAGCGCCGCAATGGCCGCGATACTTCTGCAGTTGCCAGCGGAATACCGCTTGGCCGAGCGCATAAGTGACAAAGCCCTCTACTACTCGGACGATATCAAGCCCCTCTCCGTGCTCCTCATCGACGATGTTGGCCTGTCCGAGGTGATGCAGGAGGTCCTTAAGGAGGCGACTACGAAGTTCACGGAGCGCGTGCGTATGCGTGTCGTGACAAAGAATCGGGAGGTCAAGCACTGCACGATACCCGATCGGTGCGCCTGGTGGTTGGCTAATGTCGCCCCGCTCTATGATGAACAGGTGCTGAACCGGATGCTGATCTGCTGGGTCGATGACTCGGAAGCCCAGGACCGTGATGTTTTTGCGCGAAAGATGGCCAACGAGGCACGGCTCCCCGACGAAGTGGTCCTCGCCCGCCAGGACCTGCAGGTCTGCAGGGAGATCTGGCGCCAGATACGGATCCAGGGATTGGTCTACGTGTACGTGCCCTTCGCGCAACAGATCAGGATGCAGTCGGTTCGGAACCGTCGAAACACCGACATGCTGCTCGACCTGATCAAGGCTCATGCGCTATGCAGCTTCATGCAGCGGAAGCAATGGACTTTGCAAAATGGGACGGGGTGTGTTGAGGCGACAATCGCTGACTTCAACTACGCGGCGAAGCTCTATGCACAACTCAACACGACAGCCGGGGCCCTCACCACCAAGTTTTCCAGGGACGAGAACCTGGTGCTCAAGCTGGCGAGCGAACGACGAGCGGAGATGTTCTCGGTACAGGACATTCAGAACTGGACCCAGTGGTCATATGACAAGGCACGCCGGGTGATGAAAGGGTATACAGGATCAAAGGGGATATCGTATCCCGGGCTGCTCGCCAAGTCGTCGGCCGTGTCATATCTGGACCAGACAAAAGGAGATCATGATAAAAATGGGTATTTGGTCCGGAATCGGCAGCTCGTGTTCACCTTCAACGAGGAGGCATACACGGAGGAGCGGCAGGCCGGAATGGTCTGGCTCCAGTATGATATGGCAGAATGCAGTGGTGTCACTTCGTGCAACCCGTGTGCAACCCCCATTGCAACACCTGATGCAACTCCATTCGAGGCCCAGGATGCCATCAGCGGAGGGAATAGAGACGTAATTGCGGAGATCGACTCGATGAGTTGCATCAACCCCGTTCAAGCAGGACTGGCAATTCCGCCTGCAGAGCAGAACAACCATGCCATCGCTGATCCCGCAGTACAGACCACATCACGTGAGTCTGGAAACGTTACAACACCACGAGCGGATATCGCATCAACGTCCCCCGCCGGCAAATCTACGAGCGATGTATTGGATTGGTGAATTGCAACACCGGTTGCATCGTGCGTTGCACGGGCGGGATCTCAAGATGTAAAAGTATCTCGCTCGTGATCACCATGAATGCCCCCGTGATGGGAAGATCGTTCATGGTATGATTGAGTGATGTGCCCTACTGATGTCCCAGAATGCGCAGGTCGAGCTGGCTCAGACGTCAGTTCGATTCGCTAGACTGCGGCAGCTGTCGCCGGTTGCGATGGTCCTCTCCCCCACGAGGGCACCGATGGGGTAGGCGGGCGAAGGGCCGGTGATGGCGGGCATTCCCTGTACCTCTCGACGGTTGGTGGTACATCTGCGCGGCTGATGGTGCTGGTCGATGCACCGACGGACCATGAACATAGGGAAGCACACCCTCCTGTGACCGGTGATTCAACGTAGTTACCAGTAGCCATAAGTACTACAAATTTATCACATATTCATATTTTATGTTATTTTATTACAGCGATGGAATTCTGGGTCCAGATTGAATTTATTCGCAATAGTGTTTTACAGAAAATTCTAACCATTTATATATAAAAAGCGGCCCAATGCCACCGAGGTTCAACCCACACATATGTCTTCAGCGTTGGTGTCCAATGGCTCACGGGTATTGACCCCGACCGAGAGCGATGCGATGCGCGCAGTCATCGCGAAACCGTCGAACCGGTTGCTCTTCGACCTCTTGACCTTCACGGGTCTCCGGCTCACCGAGGTGCAGCAGCTCGTCGCCTTCCCGAATGTATACGATCCTGAACGTCGGATCATCACCATCCGGTCCGGCAAGGCGCTGGCCACCCAGCGGACCCGGAACGTCCGACTCTGCGACCGGGGAGTCGCGGCTGTGGAGCGATTCCTGGAGCGGCCAAAGGTACCGGCCTCATCCTCTGCCTGGCAGCAGAACCTGATCAGGTGGGCTCGCGCGGCGCGTCTCGTTCCCATTCCGGGGAAAGAACATGACGCGTACAATCCGTGCGGCCTTACCGTTCGGACGACCAGAAAAACACTCGAGAGCTGGTTGCTAGCCTCGTATCCTGCGATGGCGACGTATGTTGCCCTTTCCCAGGGCCATACCGAGATCACCGCGATGAGACACTATTTGAATCTGAGTTTCACGCCGGAGGAACGCGCTATGATCGCGGATCAGGTGGCAGGATGGCTCCGATAGCCATGCCCGTTCGAGCGCACCCGTAGCCGCCGTTGGCTATTGGTCGTCCCAAATCAATCACTGTGATCAGGCGCGCAGTGCATTTTTTATGACTATGATAAACGGAATTTAGAGCGGTCGCGCGCAGCCATGTCCCGTAGCCCCGAATTATGGCCACGTTGAATTAATTGCCCAGCAGTGTTGGGGAATGGCAACTATCTATCGTGTGGGGAAATACAGGGGAGACCTCATTGAGATCAGGCAGTGCGTATCCTGAGAAGAAGTAGAATAATTTTTTATAATAAGTTGTATTCACGAATTGCCATGGTCGACGATCCCCTTCCGGATGAGATCCAGGTAGTCAAGATAAAGGGACTTATTCCCAATTTTATCACCGCTCGGGCAAGCATTGCATCGTTACAGGCCACAGAGAACAGAAGGGCGGAGGCCTGTGGGAATTCACCGCGCAAGATCGTCTACTGCCAGTTCTGCGGGAAATCTCAACGCTCGATGCAGGGACTGCGCGCCCACCTCAGGCACTGCCGGGGGAGGCACGCCTATCAACAAGCAGTCACTGAAGGGGTCACGTTCCGGGTGGCGCACCAATCCTTCACTGTCGCTGCGCGGTCTATCAAATTGCTCACTGGCCTCGAGAAATATGAGGGACTGCTCAACCAAATGGTACAGAAGAACAGCGAGAAATCAAAAGTCGCCGTCTTCGGCTTCAACTCCCTGATTCAGGGGGCAGCATTGGCGGAGCCAGAGGGTTGGGTCAGGCTTGTGACCACAGAAGTCGTCGATGGCGAATGAACGCGCTCGGGGAGCACGCGCACGCCCGCGAACCCGTACACGACGACCGAGCCCGCGGGCGACGCGTACACGACCCCCGATACATAGGCGCATGGCGGACGCCCGGGCGCATGCCCATGGGCGAAGACGCACCTGCGTTCGCGTGATCGTGCGCGACACCCGCGGGTAGCCGCGCGTACAAGGCACCCGATAGTCTTTGTGAACCGAGTGGTGATTTCTTTCTCCCTCGTCGCTCATGGCAGTTCCATCAGCACCCTGGAACATTGTCAAGGACGAGCCCGATCTTGGAAAGCGCTTAGTATCAGGAACGGTGATTTCCGCTAATTGGACAAGTGCGATCAAAAACCATGAGGTTTGTTGCGCTGGCCATGAACGCGGTTAAGGTATCGGCCAGACCGAATCGAATACAGGATATGTTTCGTAAGTTGGGTCCGGCGCGGCCTACAGGATAGTTAACCGGTAATGCGGAATCGAAGCCTAGGGTGGTTGTTCATGCACCGAAGAATCGGGCTCGTCACAGAATCGACAGTTTAGTTAAGCAGCTTTGCCGATTGTTATCATACAGGGGTCTGCGAGAGGGGAGCAGGTAGCCATCGATCGGCCTTCACCTGTTCCCGGTCTTCCGCCCCCACGGGCATGCCAGCCCCTCGTCCGAGGATGACGAATCCCCCGCATTCATCATCCATTATAGCATCACCGACCAGCCCCGATGGGTGGCGCCTTCGCGATCGTCAAAGAGCTCATGGGCCGAAGCCATAGGAACCTGGCAGGGGTAAGCCAGCAAGGGATTCAAAGATGGAACAATCGCAACTCAACTGGATCGTCAATTTCATCTGGGGCATCGCGGACGATGTGCTCCGCGACCTCTACGTGCGCGGCAAGTATCGCGATGTGATCCTGCCCATGACCGTGATCCGCCGCCTCGATGCAGTGCTCGAGCCGAGCAAGCCGGCCGTGCTCGAGCGGAAGGCGATGTTCGACAAAGCCGGGATCACCAACCAAGACCAGGGCCTCCGGCAGGCAGCCGGGCAGGCCTTCTACAACACCTCGAAGTTCAGGCTTCGCGATCTTCGCTCCCGATCATCCCAACAACAGCTTAAGGCCGACTTCGAGGCCTACCTCGATGGCTTTTCACCAAACGTCCAGGAGATCCTCGACAACTTCGAGTTCCGCAACCAGATCCCACGCCTCTCGAAGGCGGACGCGCTCGGGGGCCTGATCGAGAAGTTACTGGACCCGGCGATCAACCTGAGCCCCGACCCCGTGCTGGGGATCGACGGCTCGGTCCGCCTGCCGGGCCTCGACAACCATGCAATGGGCACGATCTTCGAGGAGCTCCTCCGCCGGTTCAACGAGGAGAACAACGAGGAGGCCGGCGAGCACTGGACGCCGCGCGACGCCGTGAAGTTGATGGCGCGGCTGATCTTCCTGCCGATCGCCGACGAGATCCCATCGGGGACCTACCTGCTCTACGACGGCGCCTGCGGCACGGGGGGGATGCTCACGGTGGCCGAGGAGACGCTCCAGCAGATCGCCCGCGAACGCGGCAAGGAGGTCGTGACGCACCTCTACGGCCAGGAGATCAACGCAGAGACGTATGCCATTGCGAAGGCGGACCTGCTGCTCAAGGGCGAGGGCGACGCGGCGGACAACCTTGTCGGCGGGCCGGAACACTCCACGCTCTCGAACGATGCCTTTCCGTCGCACGAGTTCGACTTCATGCTCTCCAACCCTCCCTACGGCAAGAGCTGGAAGGGCGACCTCGAACGAATGGGCGGCAAGACGGGGATCAAGGACCCGCGCTTCGTCATCGAGCACGGCGGTGAGCCCGAGTACTCGCTCGTCACCCGGTCGAGCGACGGCCAGATGCTGTTTCTCGCGAACCTGCTCTCGAAGATGAAGCAATCGACACCGCTCGGGAGCCGGATCGCCGAGGTCCACAACGGCTCGGCGCTCTTTACGGGCGACGCGGGGCAGGGGGAGTCCAACATCCGCCGCTGGATCCTCGAGAATGACTGGCTCGAAGCGATCGTGGCGCTGCCGCTGAACATGTTCTACAACACGGGAATCGCGACGTACGTCTGGGTGCTCTCCAACCGGAAACCCAGGCATCGCCGCGGGAAGGTCCAGTTGATCGACGCGACGCAGTGGTACACGCCGCTGCGGAAGAACATGGGTAAGAAGAACTGCCAGTTCTCGGAGGAGGACTGTCGGCGGATCTGCGATACGTTCCTCGCGTTCGAGGAGACGGAGCAGTCGAAGATCTTCCCGAACAAGGCGTTCGGGTACCTTAAGGTGACGGTCGAGCGGCCCCTGCGGCTCCGGGGCGTCGACGGGGATCGCGCGTACAGCCCGAAGGAGATCAGGGCGCTCAAGGAGAGCCGGGAGCGGGACGAGGCCGCGCCGCCGGTGATCCGGAAGGTCCACCGCGGGAAGGCGCCCGATCCCCTGCACGGCCTCTTCGACGCGACGGTCGGCGGGCGGCCGGCCGTCGTGGAGTACGAGCCCGATCCGGAGCTCCGCGATACCGAGCAGGTGCCGCTCCTCGAGGAGGGCGGGATCGAGGCGTTCCTCGAGCGCGAGGTCCTGCCCTATGCCCCCGATGCCTGGTTCGACCCTGCGAGCGTGAAGACCGGGTACGAGATCAGCTTCAACCGGTACTTTTACAAGCCCGCGCCGATGCGGACGCTCGAGGAGATCCGGGCCGAGCTCCTGGCCGTGCGGAAGGAGAGCGAGGGGTTGCTGGACGAGATTTTGTCGCTCGGGACCAGATCATGAGATGGGAGTGGCGCGACCTGTCCGATCGTCTGGTAGCAGACGACGGTTCAGTTATCCGGAATTACCGGATACCTGGGCGAGATACCGGTTCCTCGATGGGTGGTCGTTCAACTATTAAGGATTCCTTAACAGTTCGATTGGCCGCCGTGCCGACAGTGCAGGCACGCCAGGAAAGGGGACAAAAAGGGGACAAATGGGACATGGCGAACGGGGACGCCGATCCGTGAGCTCGTTGATGTGGTCGTACACGCGGTGCGAGGAAGGAGCCGGCGCATGACTGCCGGGCTCTCCTCCTATCCCGCCTACCGCGACTCGGGCGTGGCGTGGCTCGGCGAGGTGCCGGTGCACTGGGAAAAGAAACGAGGGAAGTTCTTTCTCCATGAGGTTGATGAACGGTCTATCGATGGAAGTGAGCTGTTACTATCAGTCTCGCATATAACTGGCGTGACCCCTCGCAAGGCGAGTGTCACGATGTTCATGTCTGAATCCACCGAGGGTTACAAGATCTGCCGTCCCGGCGACTTGGTGATCAATACGATGTGGGCATGGATGGGAGCTTTGGGCTTATCGAAGCACGTCGGCCTTGTCAGTCCTTCTTATGGCGTCTATCGTCTGCAAACAAACGAGCTGTTTGATTCAAATTACCTGGATCGCCTTTTTAGGACACACTCATATACTTCGGAATACCTGTGTCGATCAACTGGCATTCGGTCTTCGCGGTTACGACTCTATCCCGAGGTCTTTCTTGATATCCCGGTGATTCGTCCTCCACTTGAGGAACAATGGGCGATCGTCCGCTTCCTCGATCACGCCGATTCCCGCATCCGCCGCGCCGTCTCCACGAAGCGCCGGCTGATCGCGCTCCTCACCGAGGAGAAGCAGGCCGTCATCCACCGCGCCGTCACCCGCGGGCTCGACCCCGACGTCCCGCTCAAGCCCTCCGGCGTGGAGTGGCTCGGTGATGTGCCGGCGCATTGGGAGGTTATGCTGAATCAACGACTACTCAAGGAAGAGGTTAGGCCACACGGGGATCAGCCAGAAATGCAACTCTCGCTATCTCAAAGAGATGGCCTGATCCCGACGGATACAATGCAGGAGCGATCGTTGCAAACATCATCCTTCGATAACTGGAAGGTCACAATACCTGGCGACTTGGTTCTAAACAGGTTCAAGGCTCATCTAGGTGTGTTCTTCGCGTCGACACTGCGAGGTATTGTTTCCTTTCACTATGGGGTGTTCTCTCCCCGCAATCCAGTAGTCACAAAATACTTCGAACTTTTGTACCACACTAATGTCTACAGGGCGATCTATGCTGGACGTTCTAATGGGATGACGGTTGGACTCCAGAATCTATCCAACCAAAGCTTCTACAACGTCCGCTCAATTGTTCCACCATTGCATGAGCAAGCAGCGATCGTGTCCTATGTGGAGAAAATGGCGGAGCGCTTTGATAATGAGATTAATTCTGCTAATCGAGAAATTTCCCTCCTCCTCGAGTTCCGCACCCGCCTGATCGCGGACGTCGTCACCGGAAAACGCGACGTGCGCGAGGCCGCGGCCGGCCTCCCCGATGAGGTAGACGAGCTGGCGATGCTCGACGAGCTCGAGGTGCCGGATGAGGACGGCAGAGAGATGGAGGAGGAGTGACAACACCTTCCTCCCCCCATGTCGACTGCCTCCATCACCTATGAGTCATTGCGCAGATAGATGAGAATTAACAAACCAAACAGGGTGATTGCACAAAGAGATCGTACGCTCTGGAATCAAATTCACGTTCTGAGCCCGTCTCACTCTGTTTATTAACCATACGAAAATACCTGATTACCAAACCACTGACGTCTGTCGCACACGAAAACAACGTAACAACGTCCTAACGCTCGGGCCGACAGACCCCCCGATCCCTTTATCGGGGCCACCGCGCAACTACAATTCATTGTGAAACGGGCGCGTCCGATCGAATACCGGGAGAGCCATCCTCCATCGGATCGCTCATGACCACCGACACGTCCGAGCGCGGCCTCGAGCGGCTGATCTGCACGGCCCTGACCGGGGCGCCGTGCGACCCCGACGCCGCCGGCGTGGCCGAGCCGGCTCCGTCCTATGCCGGCGCCGATTACACCTGCGGCCGGCCCGGCGACTACGACCGCGAGTACTGCGTCGACCTCGCCCAGCTCCGGGCCTTCCTCGACGCGACGCAGCCCGACGCGGCCGAAGCGCTCGACCTCGGCACGGACAGCCCGACCCGCCGCAAGTTCCTCGCGAGGCTCCAGGGCGAGATCACGAAGCGCGGCACCATCGACGTGCTCCGCGACGGCGTCAGGCACGGCCCGCACGCCCTCGACCTCTTCTACGGCACCCCCTCGGCCGGCAACCCCAAGGCCGTCGAGCGGTACAACCGCAACCGATTCACAGTCACCCGCCAGCTCCGGTACAGCCGGGACGAGACAAAGCGCGCCCTCGACCTCTGCCTCTTCATCAACGGCCTGCCGATCGCCACCTTCGAGCTCAAGAACAGCCTGACCCGCCAGACCGTCGCCGACGCAGTCGAGCAGTACAGGCGCGACCGCGACCCACGCGAACGCCTCTTCGAGTTCGGCCGCTGCGTCGCCCACTTCGCCGTGGACGAGCACGAGGTCCGGTTCTGCACGCACCTCAAGGGCAAGGCCTCGTGGTTCCTCCCCTTCAACCAGGGATACAACGACGGCGCCGGCAACCCCCCGAACCCGTACGGCCTCAAGACCGACTACCTCTGGAAGCGGATCCTCGCCCGCGACGGACTCACCGACATCCTCGAGAACTACGCCCAGATCGTCGAGAAGCCCGACGAACGAACAGGGAGGAAGAGTTACGCCCAGGTCTTCCCGCGGTATCACCAACTCGACGTCGTCCGCCGCCTCCTCGAGTCCGCCGGGCACGCCGGCCCCGGCCGCCGCTACCTGATCCAGCACTCGGCCGGCTCGGGCAAGTCGAACTCGATCGCCTGGCTCGCCCACCAGCTGATCGGGCTCCGGATAGGCGACGCTCTCGTCTTCGACTCGATCCTCATCGTCACCGATCGCCGCGTCCTCGACAAGCAGATCCGGGACACGATCAAACAGTTCGCCCAGGTCGGCGCGACCGTCGGCCACGCCGAGCACTCCGGCGACCTCCGGCGGTTTATCGAGGGCGGCAAGAAGATCATCATCACCACGGTCCAGAAGTTTCCATTCATCCTCGACGACATCGGGAACGAACACCGGGACCGCACATTCGCCATCATCATCGACGAGGCGCACTCGAGCCAGGGCGGCAAGACCTCGTCCGCGGTCAGTCAGGCGCTCTCCGAGGTCGAGAGCCCTGAGGAAGAGGAGAGCCCCGAGGACCGGATCAACCGGATTATGGAGTCCCGGAAGCTCCTGCCCAACGCGAGTTATTTCGCCTTCACAGCCACGCCGAAGAACAAGACGCTCGAGCTCTTCGGCGAGGCCTACCAGGAGGGCGAGTACATCAGGCACCGGCCCTTCCACAGTTACACGATGAAGCAGGCCATCGAGGAGGGCTTCATCCTCGACGTCCTGCAGAGTTACACGCCAGTGTACAGTTTCTACAAACTCATCAAGACCATCGAAGGGGATCCCGAGTTCGACACCAAGCGCGCCCAGAAGAAGCTCCGCCACTACGTCGAGAGCCACGACTACGCCATCAGGCTCAAGGCCGAGATCATGGTCGATCACTTTCACGACCAGGTCATAGGGCTTGGGAAGGTCGGGGGACAGGCGCGGGCGATGGTGGTCACGAGTGGGATACAGAGGGCCATCCAGTACTACCACGCCTTCAACGAATACCTCGCCGATCGGAAGAGCCCGTACAAAGCGATCGTCGCGTTCTCGGGCGAGCCCGAATACGGCGGCGTCAAGGTGACCGAGGCATTGCTCAACGGCTTCGCCTCGAACCTGATCGCGGACCGCATCCGGGAGGACCCGTATCGCTTCCTGATCTGCGCCGACAAGTTCCAGACCGGGTACGACGAGCCCCTGCTCCACACCATGTACGTGGACAAGGTGCTCTCGGGGATCAAGGCCGTGCAGACCCTCTCGCGCCTGAACCGGGCGCACCCGCAGAAGCACGACACCTTCGTCCTGGACTTCATGAACGACACGGACACAATCTTCCACGCGTTCTCGGACTATTACCAGACGACGATCCTCTCGGACGTGACCGACCCGGACCGGCTCCACGACCTGAAGGCAGACCTCGACGGCTACCAGGTCTACGCGCCGGAACAGGTCGCCGAACTCGCGGACCTCTACCTCGCCGGCGCGGACCGCGACCGGCTCGACCCCATCCTCGATGTCGCGGTCGCGATCTATACCCAGATGCTCGACGAGGACCGGCAGGTGGAGTTCAAGTCGATGGCCAAGGCCTTCCTCCGCACCTACGCATTCCTCGCCTCGATCCTGCCGTACTCCAGTGCAGACTGGGAGCGCCTCTCGATCTACCTCAACTTCCTGGTGCCGCGACTGCCGGCGCCGAGGGAGGACGACCTCTCCCGTGGCATCCTCGAGACCATCGACATGGACAGTTATCGTGTCGAGGCGAAGAAGGCCATCGCCATCCAGCTCCCCCCTGTCGACGGAGAGATCGATCCGGTCACAGCCGGCGGTGGGGGTCACCGAACCGAGCCCGAGCTCGACCGGCTCTCCAACATCATCAGGACCTTCAACGACCAGTTCGGCAACATCACCTGGACCGACGCCGATCACGTCCGCCGTCTGCTCACTGAGGAGATCCCGGCCCGGGTCGCGGCCGACAGCGCGTATCAGAATGCCTGTAAAAACCCGGACAAACAGAACGCCCGGATCGAGCACGACAAGGCTCTGCAGCGCGTGATGGCCGCGATCATCAATGACGATACGGAGCTCTACAAGCAGTTCAGCGATAACGAGAGCTTCCGCCGATGGCTTTCGGACAATATATTCGCGTTGACCTATTCTGAATCTTAGTCGGGGTCCAATCCCGACTACCACCTTAATTGGCTCGCGAATACCAGTGATTCAATCCATCGAGCCCCTCGGTCTCCGATCCAGCGACTATCAATCCCCGCCATCTCCAGCGGGATGATTAATCTGCTCTGGGGAGCGTATCGTTCATGGAGGGCGCTTGGCACGCTTCGATCTTCCACATTCGCTTTTCGCCGATCTGCCCTACCTGCGCCTTTCATCTGTGCCCGAGCGCCTTGTCGGGAGACAAAAGGGAATCGGACGGGGGGATGTGAAGAATCGCTCAGGCTCGCCTGATTTCAGGCGAATTTTTCTGTCGCATTCATCGCGAATCTCCGGAAAGGTCGCCGCAATCGCCTCGTGGATCTTCCGGTTCAGGATCACATAGGCTTCGTGTTTCCCGGTTTTCCCGAATAAGGCGACGATCTTCTCGTCGTATTCCGAGAGATTATGGCGCAGGTAGTTGACTGTGATCCGATCAAGGAAATCGGGGTCAGAGTCGCGTCGCGCTGGGTCGAAATCGTACCCGCGTTTCCACGCCAGCGGCTCATGATAATTATTGTACGAGCGGATCGCATTCCGCAGGACCTGTTCAAACGGCAACGATGGCACCGCGATAGGCCACGATTCAACCTCGGCCAGTAACTCGGCCTTCTTGGTCGCGACGGCTTGCTGGGCTCCCGTGAGTCGTCCGGCATTGGCGGCGATGAACGCCCGATATGCGTCGCTCTGTTCAGCTTCCTCGACACGCGAGAGCAGGTAGAGCTTGGCCGGAGCCGCCGATTTACAACGAGGGTTGGGGACCGATTTGTCATGGAGCCCCAGGAACTGGGCTATCGCCCTGTCGGTCCAGCTGCGCGCCTTCACCGCGGCCATCGAGATATATTCGTGTTTTTTCTCGTCCATGCTACACCTCGGGGGACGCATCTGGCATGATCGCGACGATTCGTACAAGGAACGATGTCTCCAGGCACACAGTGTCTTCATCACCTCGGTATATTCGCTCCCGCTCCTCGCGAGAGAGCATGATGCTGGATGGTTGGCACTGGTCTTCGAGAAGTTCCATCAAGCGGTCGTAGAGCGATGCTACCTGGACGCAGCTCTCCTCTTTTTTGTCCAGTATTACCTCAGACCAGGGGGCCCTCAGACGGTTCGAGTCATGGAATGTCCGCTCGATTGCCGAAGCACCTACGGCAGCAGGGTCTGGCCGTTTCCACTTTCGTTTAAAATTCCGCGTCCGGAGCGGGCGTTCTCCTGTCTTCATACTGCCCATCGGACAATCCACTAAAAGCGTTTCTCTTTCTGACATAGTTGCCCAGATAACGACCGGTCCATTAAGGGGAGTCATAAGCAAGGTCGCGCGTAAAATCGCAAATTCTTGCCGCCATCACATTTCCATTCTCGCTTAAATGTCGGCACCTTGGATCCTGACCCGGCGAATTCAACGAGCAGGACTTTTCCTGGAGGCACCGACCTCCCTTTGTAAAATTAACAGGAGGGACGGGCGACCCTAGGAACAGCACATACAACACGATATCGAGAAAGGACCCCAACACTGAGAGCCCCATATCCCAGCGCTGTGGCTCCTCACGGGGTCGATCGGATATGGTTTCGGGATTGGTATCAGATCGTAAGATCCGTCCGGCAGAAGCTAAGGGGAAATGCCGGAAAATCGAGATTCGGGATCCAGTTGAACTCCAAGTTCCATGGGTCGACAACGAATAGCGTGGGGCCTTCCTCTACCGCATTTAGTGACACGCCGTTACCCGTATTGTAGCGAAGGGGATTGTGACGTTCAAAGGTGGTGGTAAGTGAAGGGTTGCCTGTCCTTCACGAATCTACGGACGGCACCCGTCCATTGCCGCCTGCAGACCCCGCAGACTCGTCAAGGTCGATCAACTCGTCAATCTGTTGGACCGCCACACCACGGTCGACTAGGCCGGCGATGACTCCTAGGGCACGGTTCTTGGTCTCACTTTTGGCCATCCCGAATCCGAGCACCCGCAGAGCCTGCACAGCGAGCTCGTCCCTGTCCGTTGCGAACTGTGTCTGGAGCATGAGTGTGGCCGCCGCGGCGACCTCCTCGTCGCAGATGGATTCGATGGCGGCCGGTATCTCATCTCCGTGCCGGTGAACGAGCGCCTTCGGCGGCGACGGTGGCCAGAGGAAAGAGCCGGACCGCTTGACCTTTCCTGCTTTGACCACCGCCTCGATCCCCGCCTCCACCGCAGCCTCGACGTTCTTACCGGCCCGCTTCAGTCCGAATGCCGCGCGGACCCGCTGGATCACAATCTCCCGTTGGAATGGCATCGCCGCTCGACCTAAATGGCGACAACAAGTACGAGGACGTGAACGGGAACGGGCGGAAGGACTTCGGGGATGTCGTCCTCTACTTCAACCAGGTGACCTGGATCGAAACTAACGAGCCCATTGCAGCGTTCGACAACAACGGCGACGGCCGCATCGACTTCGCGGACGTGACCTGGCTGTTCAACAACCTTTTGCGTCTGTTACTCCCCTCACTCGCCTTTTTTCCGTAACATTTCAATCAACGACGAAACCCGCTCACGTGCCTCGCCTGTCTCCCGCATCTCTCTCTGCACCGTGATCTCAAGCAGCTCGCCCTCGTTCACTCCGGGCAGCAGCGCCCGTGGAAAGAGGATCTGCTGTTTCTCCTCCGGCCGCACCAGCAGGATCGCGATCTCTCCCTCGAATCGATCCACCGTCACCTTCATGGCTCATCCCTTTCGCGTGCTGACGAGTGAGCCGGCCGCATTGTAGAGGTAGGCTGTATCGCCATCGTTGTTCCAGACGTTGTCGCCCTTCCACTTGATGTCGCCGCTTCCATCTCCCGAGGCGAGCATCACCGACCCGCCGGCCGGCAGCGTGGTGCCGGCGAAGGTGTAGGCGTGCTTCGCCCCTTCGTCGGTCAATCGCCAGCCAGCGAGGCTCACCGGAGAGGATCCACCGTTGGTGACCGTCACGATCTCGCCCTTCAGGTCGAGCCCGGTGATCGTGACCGCTCCGGTGCCCGACGATGCCGGCGCCGTGGTCCGGACGCTCGAGCCCGGCCGCTGGGTCGTCGCGACTGGCGGCGCAGGGGCCGGGGGCGACGAGACGGTCCGCTCCGTCGTGACGGCGGAGGGGTTCCC
>Ga0074193_1001421_pt1 | contig 29179 bp, 25 predicted proteins | sample EPASupsiteHSE605_FD_64523 | JGI IMG/M metagenome (GOLD analysis project Ga0074193, IMG submission 64523) | Bioremediated contaminated groundwater from EPA Superfund site, New Mexico - Sample HSE6-05 | ecosystem: Environmental > Aquatic > Deep subsurface > Groundwater > Contaminated ... | reverse complement strand
TAAATAAGCCATTTATTTTACCCCCATTGAGCGTGTAGTCCGGTAACACTCTCGGCATATTGAAAATTTATATCCCCGTTAAGATAAGTTGTTCTGCCACCCGTGCCAATAATTAAATTTCCATTATTTGGAATTAAACATAAAGCTCCTCCTAATAACTTTAATCCCCCTCGTTCTTGCCCCTCAAAATAAACAAGTAAATCGGACCAATTATTACTATCTAAAACCCAACCGTGGAGCTGATTACTGGCATTGTAACATTTGAATCCGGTTCCGGCTAGAACTATTCTATTATTATTTGCACCTGCTGTTTGTACCGTATTACCAGTTATAGTACAACTTTCAATCGAAGTACCCGATATCTTTGTACTCTGAATATATCCTGGAACATCGGGTATAGTTGGCGAATTTAAAACTTTAGACCAATCAATTGTAGCATTTACTCCCATTGCCACATTACCACCAACAACTAAACTCTCAATCTGTGCAGCGGTAATTTTAGCAGTAGAAGTGATAATATTTTCAGCTTTAACTGAACCGGCAACTATTTCTTGAGCATTTAAAAGATCAATCAATGCTTGATCAGCTAACAAACAACCGGCTCTTACAGTATTAGCAAGTAATAAATCACCGGTAAAACCTACGCCAGTTCCGAAAGTTCGCCAATTCCATGTTGGAGGAGATCCTGTTTTTTCCTTAGCAATAGCCATCATTCCAGGACCAATATATAACCCTCCGTAATCAGGACTGGCTTCATCAAGATTCTCGAACAGCAACCCTTTTCCCTCAATAACTTGGGCTGTAGCATAACTACCACTGGCTATCAATTGGTTTTGTAGAGTATTTATAACCCCCTCAAACCATGCCGTGCTGACCTTCATACTACCATCCTGAGTAACCAATTGACTCTTCATATCCCTTAACTGCGATAATTCATTTTGTATCCCGGGTCGGAAGTTAGCTAGGGTCACTCTTGATTTCCAGGGTTGTTTTGGGTAGCGTTCGTACTCTAATATACGTGCTTGGACTGCGATGTTTAAGTCCTCGTCAAACACCATACTCTCATCCCCAAGGGTAAAAGCCTCCAGGGGACCATATTCGTCCAAAGCCTTCAGTTCCAAGACCTCACCCTCATAACTTACATGCGGGATTTCCACAGTTGCAAGATGGGTGACGCCAGCTGTATATAACTCGTCCGGATCGTCGATGTCAAAGTGCACCGAAGCAGTCTTAGGACGGCGGTAATTTGCAATATACTGGCTATCAATATATTTTAGACCATTACCTTCAATCGCGTCTTCGATTGTGAGTCCATCGTTCCCATAAACGTACAGACGGGTAATAAGGCCACTCGTATCCTTCGTACGTCTGATGGATTTGATATTCTTACGATACCGGAATTGAATATTAGGTACTGTAGAACCCCGATGCGTCAATAAGTTAACAGTAAAATTATCAGCCTTTACTTCTCCGCCTAATAGACTAATGAGGTCATTGGTAGCTTTAATAGGATTAACGTCCTCAAATATGGGGGCATTATCCTCCGTGACAGTCCCGGTAACGTCCACAGTACCTACACTATGATCAGTCCCTGCTAATATTTGAGTTAGAGTAACCGTAGCTGATGATCCTGATGTAATCTCAAGATATTCAATGTAGTCATCCAAAAGCAGAAAGAAGATATGTTCGCAGGTTACATCGCAGACTATTTCTCCATTTTCCTTACGAGCGTCAGATATAGTTCGAATGACAAAGAGCTGTCCCTCTACTTTTACAATATTCTCCTCCACAATATACTGCCATTTTGGATCGTTGACAGGAAGAGTAAAAGTTAGAGAATACTCGCCATTGAGAACCTCTCTGATAAAAAAGTTATCATTAACATTCTCCAGAACAGCTAGACCATATCCCAGAAAAGAGGTCTCTAACTTGTCGTATACTATGGGATAATTCAAATGAATCACCTCCTAGGGCTCCCTACCGTTTGATAAGGAGCCCTATTAGATTTTGTTTAACTCTTTAACGATTCCACCAATTCGTCTACGGTGGTAGGCTTTACTGGTGTTGGTATTTCTTTGAGGGGTACCTTAATCTTTATCATTGCACTACCTCCTCGTTGAAGAATAAGGCGTAGGCTCGTACGTTGCCGCGTTTACCTTGGGTCTCATTAAATACAACCGTAAACACATCGTAATCTATAAAAGCATTTGCTACGATGTTGATGTCTGCCTCCAGATATAATTTACGCGCTCCAACCGGAACGTCTAATTGGATCTGCTTCGTACGGCAAGCACCGTTGGGTTGGATAGATACGAGTTTGACCCCGGTATCCGCTTTGTGCTCCACCCATTCAAGATCAAGATCCTCTGCTGTTAGGAAGCAGTCGGCTATGCAGTATTCGAATCCGAGTTCCTGAGCGATTAATGTAAACTTTTGAGTAATGATTTCTTCTACAGTAAATAACTCGGGTTTTTCGCTGAAGTTTTTAGTTACGTCCACCATATTCGGAACCATTACTGGTTCGTACTCTAACCATTCTGTGGGAACTTGGACTTCTTGGACAAGTTGGAAGCCTTCAGGGTATTCTATAGGTATCATGACGGGAGCGTTTTCAATAAAGTTCTCGTCGTAGTCCTCATACCCTGTTAACAGGGTTTCTTCACCAGTTTCCCCATCAATATAGAGCAGATTTCCTTGTTCGTCCGTTTTTTGTATTTGTGAGGGGTAAGTTACCGTTTGAGTTTCCCAGGCTGTGGGGATTTTAGAGTCGGTGGTTTCTACGGAGGTCATCACAAGACTTGGCTCGTTGTCTACCCACTCTGACGGTACCGAAACCATCTCTCCTTCAACTTCTTCGAACGTCCAGGTAGCAACACTCTGGGGGTCTAATGTTTTACCCCCGTTTTGATCGAGGTAGATGGGGTTTCCGATAAAGTCAAACTCGGGTAGTAATTCGTACTTGGTGAAGAGAGCGTTGCCGCCCTCATCCACCTTCTGCTTCATTCCGTCCTGCTCCTGAATAACCTTACTAAGTGCGAAGTTCTCAGGTAAGTCTATGGAAGCTAGTTTATAATCGTCGATAAAGTATTTCATGGTGATTTCTCCTTATCCTTTCATTAATTGTTTAGCGTAGTAACGGATTTCTGGATAATTATCCTTATCCTTATATCCAGATTTTTGTTTAGATAATCCAGCAAACGCCAATTCATTTGCTACCTTCGTGATACTCACTCCAAAATGTTTTGCTAACCGTGGCATGCTCCATCCATCTTTACGCAATTTGATTAAAGAGCTTACATTCATAACTAAATAGGAATGGATTGCAAAGTGACACTTTCTACATACTTTCAGCATGTTATAATCCTCATTATTGTAATGGTTGCCGTCTATATGGTGGAGACTTAAACAGTCATCTCCACCACAAATAGTGCAGTCGCCTTTTACAGCATCCCTTTTTCTTCGATAATACTTTGTGCCGCTTGCTTTACCGCCGTATATCTTATTTTTATTAGAATGGCTCCCTTTTCCGCATCTTATCGGAACGTTATGCGTTTTTAATATTCTAGATATAGTTACGTGAGTGCAATTGAATTGGTTAGCTAAAACATAAGTAGAGTTTTCGTTTCCCAATTGATAAAGTTTGCATATTTCTAATTGAGTTTCTTCGTTGAACATTTACATTAATCCCCTAGTCATAATATTCGCTATTGGCGGCAAAGTGGCCTGCCAATTACCTCATAAATATCACATGAACTACTACTATTAAAACTAAATATTTGATTATCAGAAGATGAGGTAGTGGATACTATAACTAAATATATTTTATTATCTGTTTTTCTAAGAACTAAAAAGGCGAGTATATTTTGGGTTTTACCATTTACTATAATTGTATTTTTTATTTTAAAATTAGGCGAAAAGGTAAGACCCGTAGATAATAAGGCGTTAGAGTTCACGCCTCTCTGATTAACCGAGGGAACCGCCGAACTGGATAATATTTTTATAAACTGACTAATTTCTGAGGTAGAATATTGTTGAGGTAGTAAATCAACTTTTAGCAACTTACTTAACAGGCCATTTATTGTTATATCTTGTGCAATTAAATCATAGTCTTTTCCTACATTAATAGGTAATCGACTGATTAACCCTTTATAATTTGCATAGGGCGTGTTTACATATGCACCTGTTCCTAAACTAGAGACATAAGCAATTAAATCAGAGAGTATAACATCGTTTTGGAAGAAGCTGGCGGTCGTTGGGGTCAGCCCTTGGTATGGGATATAATTCACCCAACTCTTAGTCTTATGCTCGGGTCTGGCTGGGAAGTAGGTTGAGATTTCTTTGGTCTCTTTACGGATGAGTAACGGGATTATCATTGGTTTCATGTAGATGTCCAACTTGATATAGTCGGTGTAGATTGTTGACGGGGTTACGCCGTCTGAAGCATCAGTGTAGGCTAGGAAGTGGATGTAGCCTTGGTCATCCACTGTATGGGTATTAGTAGATGACGAAAGTATACGTGAAATAACAATACTTGCTGGGGTATTAGAGGCATTGCTATAACTACTCTGTATGCTATTCTGTACGGCAAACCAATTGGGGTATCCTTTATAATGCCAATCCACATATGCTTTATTTCCGCTCGGACAACTACCATAACCAGTCCAGTTTAAAATAAATTTATACATGTTTTCGTTAAACCACTGTGCTTTCTTCTTCCTAGTGGTTTTAGGTATTGGGCCGTACGTATCCTCATACTGCCTTATTACGTCAATATCAAAGGTTTGCTGAGGCCTCTCTCCCGCTACAGAGGTTGTAGTGCTCTTACATACAGCATTCAGGAGACTCACATTGTCATAGTCATCTTGAAGGAACTCCGTACCTATGCCCGGTATCTGTAGATCGGCATGACATACCTCCCTCGCTACATGACTCACACCTACTAAACTTCCTGCCACTTTACCAAGATAATCATCGCTTATTACCGCCCAATCATCCCTACGTGGGTTGTCGGGCACCAGACAATCATATCCTGTCGGCACTTTCAACTCCACTTCGACGTTGCAGTAATCAGTGTAGATGGTGGAGGCGATGCCCGCGGAGGCGGTTATGGTTGCGTAGAGGGTGTAGACTTCGATGGTGTCTCCGGCTGTCTGATCTGTGATGTCATCTACGTCTAAGAAGTCGGCATCGATGACTGTTACCTTTCTTAGAGCGTTACCTCTGGACGTGTTGCGTATCCAGTCTCCTGTGGACAGGCCATGTGCTGTTATTTTGATCATTCCAGCAGTAGTACCAACTTCTGCGGTACCGTTAGCCTGCTTATGGAATTTCTTAATAGAGTCTGTGGCCACTTGACCAGTGATAGAGTCGTGAATAACGTGGTTGGCGTCTGAGACGGTGGTGATGAAGCCGGTTAAGGCACGTGTGGTGTTTTCAATTAAGTCACCTACAAGTAGTGCATGAGCTACGTCTCTTAACGTGGTTGCGCCGGTCGTTCCATCTGCGGCGTCTGTGTAGGCTATGAAATGGATAAAACCGGATTTGTCAATCCTATACTGGAGATTAACGCAAACTCTTGATACTTTTGCTATAACCCCTGTAAGATTAGTAGAGGCTGGGGAATCGTAGGATGGAACAGTCAAACCTGGTAAATATTCAACAACATACGCTTTATTCCCCGCCACTCCAGCAACGGGACAACTGCCATATCCCCACCAGTTAAAGATTATCTTACTGGTGTTGTCTTTTATCCATTGGACTTTGTCTACTGCGGGGATGGGGCCGTGTTTGTCTTCTATTAGGCGGATTAGATTTATAGAGTTTAATAATTGTGGAATCTGCCCATTAACAAAACTACTAGCACTAGCTGAAACATTGTTCAATTGTGTAACCCGGTCATATCCTCCACTATTCCATAACTCAGATACAAATTGTACAGGTGTTTTAAGTACAGATGCCTCATCAACTCCACTAGAACTTATTTTAATTACATGCGGACACTCTACCACACTTCCACTTATCTTATTAGTAAAATCATCTCTCACGAACGGTGTAACACCTGTTACGAACGGCACCATCTTCTTCCCCTTCACCTCACCCTGCAAAGTCTCAGTTGCGAACTCAGTGATCGCACCTTGACCTGCGTACTGATTGAGGCTGTAGTCTATCCAGATATCCTGATTAGTTAGTCCATTCGTAGCCGATAGTGTGAAAGTGGCTTCGTTCGTACCCAGATTAGACCATGTACCAGCTACTCTACCCTCGATGTTGTATTTGCTGGCAGACGTAGGAGATACTGCGAAGGTGCCGTAGGCTTTCTTAGTTGCTCCTTCGTAGTCTGTGATTAATACATTCTGTCCTGCTCCAGGGCCTTCTGTCTGTTTTACATAGAAGCCGTTGTAGTAGTCATCTACAGCACTGGCGTCTGCTTGTAAAGTAATATACGTAGATGCTCCACCTTGGGCTGTTTTATCAGTTACTAGGGAGAATTTTGAGATTGGTACGGAGGTGGATGCTGTGGTTTCTACTAAAATATGGTATCCGGCATAACAGGTTAGACTACCGCCACCCACCCAAGATACAGTAATAGTTTTATTTATAACGTCTACGGACGTAATGGTTAAAACTACGGAAATACTATTATCCCGAATGTCCACTCTCTGTAAAGTATCGCTAACTGCTAGTTTGCTAACATCGTCTACTTTCATCACTATAGGTGATGTTCCTGTAACATCCTCTATTATTTTGCACGACGCTGTATCCCCATCAATAACCCCCGACACAACCTCCCCAGCGGCACCCTTCACCTTAATAGTGTCACTCGCACTCCACACGCCAGCTACACCAGCAGTTGTACTTGCGGAGACAGGTGCGGCAGTAAGGCCTGTGCAGGTGCCGTTGTCTATAGCGATGTTTAGCGTAGCATCGTTAGCCAGTCTTGCTCGGTCTGTTAGCACTACATCTGCCCCAGTGCCTGAGACTGTGAAGTTGGATTTAATGTCGGGGTCTAAGGAGAGAGCGGTTCTTGCTAAATTAGCGGTTGACGCTGGGGTTTGATCGAACCAATTAGGAAAAGCTGTTAAACATTGTAATTCTGTAGTTAATTCATTTCCTTCTCCATATTTTTCGGTTAAATCGATTAATGCTATATTGCTTAAAACGATAGTCCCACTGACTACCATATTTGCTATCCATAAAGAAATTTGATCGTCAGTTCCTGCGTTATCAGTAACTGTAAATACTCTAGCATGTTTCCCAACCGTGGAAGTTAAACTTAATTGGTTACAAAAATCGTTACCACTTAAACCGCCTAATAATAATCCTCCAGATGATAACGTATTACTTACTACTGTGTAAAGTAATACCATTTTATGTGCCGATTTAGCATTATCTACCCATAAATTTGATTCTCTTATACAAGTATTAACATTATTTGCAGTTATTGATACTACGCCGCTGGCTATGGTAATAGTTCCGTCTTTTATCCAATCAATATCTGCTAAAAAATTACCGTTAATTAAATAATTTATAGCTGGAACATTCACCTCCACCGTCTTCGGACTCCCACCCATATTAGCGCTCGTTACAGTCACTACAGCGTTACCTGGAGTAGTTATATCCCCTACCACCGTAGCAGTCTCGACCTGTTTAGTACCTGTACCCACTACGCCTCGGGAAATACCTAGATCGTGGTCGATGTCATCGGCCTTGGCTACGGAGGAAGTGGTCTGGCCTGTAAGTGCATCAGAGAAATATTGTCTTTGAGTGGTGAATGCTGGGACTACTCTGGCGTAGCCTTGGGAGATGTCTGCTGGGAATACTGAGCCGGGGAATTGGGGGTAGGAGGTTCCTCTGTCTGTTAGAGAGACGTGGAAATCAGATATTGTTCCGATGTAACCGTAAGTAGCAGAGGCTTCTCCTATTTTAGCTATCGCCATCAAACTTAAATTTAATACCGTAGCTGTCGTATAAACAATAACACCATTAATTATAATGTCTAATCTAGAAGTAGTTACTCTTATACTAACGTGCGTCATTAATGAAATAGGTTTGGGTATAAAAGTATTGGTAATACGATTAGCTCCGTTGCCGTTAAATATATCAAAATTTACAGCTGTAGTTTTTGCTATACCAATAATATTTCCCCCTGTATTGATCGACAATATATACCTTAGATTACTGCCTGTACTCCACATCTCCTCCGTATTAAACCAAGCCTCAACCGTAATAGCACTCTGTCCAGCAGGAATAGCACACCCGATATACTTCCCGTCCTCAAGCTTTACTCCCATCCCCGTAGCACAGGGTTTAAATGTTGGGGTGGTGATATTAGTAACGAGTGTTCCATTTTCAGCAGTTAAACTACCATCCAGTGAAGCATAACAGGCAGTATACTCATCCACTACTGACTTCGGCACGCCATGATAAGTGGCCAGCATGGTCTTACCGGCTTTGGTGGTGAGGTTGTTGGTGAACAGGGACTCGACTACCTGAGCTTGGAGGGTTCGATAATCGAAGCCGGTGAGAGAGACGTTATGGGCTAACCAGACTATGTCGGACTTGTCAATTATGTTGGAGTAGAGAGCGGAGGGAGACGGAGTCGTTAACATATGAGCCCTGCTACCGACAAAAGTATCAACAGATACTCCGCCATTAGTTTTAACTATGGTGACTATTACTTGAGTAGCAGACAAGATACTATCCACTCTAAATCTTCTGTCATAGGAAGTGTCCATATAAACATCACCCACAACAATCCCGGTGGTTGAAACTAAAGTGAATGTGGTAGTTAACCCGACAGACATGCCCGTTACATCAGACGCTGAGGTAGTAACAGTAAAATAATCCCTCGCTCCACACGGATTGGCCGCACTGTATCCAGCGTTGTTCCTGCGGCGGACTTTGAACATTGGTATGGCGTAGACGTAGCCGTCGGCGGTGGCTAGGGTGGATTTGGAATCAGAGTTACCGTTGCCTGCTATATATAAACCCGTATCACTTAAAGCTATCTTACTTGCTACTATTCCTGTATCATTTCTTTGTTTATTACAAGCAAATCTACTATAATAATTAATAGAGGGAACACTTATATTTCCACCCTGTGCTAAAATCACTTGGTTATTATTCGTCCAAGCATCTAGTGTAGTTACGTCTTTGGTAAAACCATCCAAAACATAAACACCAAAATCCACCCCGGCAACCTTCCGTTTCCGCCACTCAACAACTCTCTCGGGGTAAGTACAGGTATGGTCAGCAACCTCGCCAGTACCACGATAACCGTTCTTATATACAGTATCACCGACGACCTTGTCTACAAACCACATCTCGATGAAACCTAAGTCCCAACGTTCACCAGAAGTAGGGGGATCATCGAATATCCATTCCAACCCAGCGTTCGTACCATCGTTGAGATTTACACGGTAGCCATTAATGAAGGCCACGAACGATTTGGTTTGGAAAGCATTCATCTGAGTGGTAGAATATAAACTATTCACCAGCGAGCATCGGTTCTCATTAACCGCTAGAGACTTAGTTTTTGTACTGGCCCATTCGACGTCCAAAGCCTGTATACCGGACGGAGTCTGCTCACGGACAAGGGCTGCTGTAGCCTCCCTGATAAACAACGCGGCATTACCAGCTGAGGATGAGTCCAACTCAGCAGCCTCTAAACGTGCGTCTAAGGTGTCGAACGTAATATTCTTCCTAGCAGACTGTCTAGCGTTTATCACTTCACTATCAACAGTGACTCCAGCAATTGCTTGGTCAAGTTCGGATTTCAGAGAGTCTAAAGCCCCTTTAACTTGATTAGCACCGGTCACACTACCAGTGTAAGGTATATTCTCCGCGGGATGGTCAGTGGTGGACGCCTTATGGGCTGCTATTTTGACGTCCGTATCAGCTTCTACATCGGCTATAGCTTCAGTAGCTAGTCCTAGAATCACTACGTCTGCCGCGGCAAACTCTTCTCTGATTGCAGTAGCATTACCACTTATACTAGCGCTAAAACCGGCTATGTCTGAATCTTTCTCGTTACGAAGGTTGTTTATCTTAGTGTCCGTAGACTGATCTAAGTTGACTATTTGGCTTCGAGCTATAACATCTATCATTATACCACCGCCGTTCCTGTCACAGTCACATTACCATCGGCTATTGATTGTAAATCCATAATTATGGAATGTAATCCTGTGATATTCTCGAATGACCATAATTCATCGTTTCCAGAAGTGAACGTTGCCATAGCCAATCCATTCAGGTTTACTCCTGTAATTGCCCTGTCTACGCCACTCGCGCCCCTACCTCTAAAAGCAATTGTACGTGCGGATGAAGTCCCAGTGATCTCGACTAATAAGGATTTATAACCGCCCACGCTAAATATTAATCCGTCGGCCTCTACAATAGCTTCGTTATGGAAGACTATATCTTCTGTTTTATTACTAGCCAATTTCATTGAGGCTTGAGAACTGCCCGCGATAATCGCCGCTATAGCCGCGTCAATAGTGGATAAAGTTGTCTGAGTAGCAAAATCAATACCTTCTAACCCATCGACATATCCGTTAAGGGATGTAATCAAGGCCTCCAGACCATCTGTATATCCAGCCAAACCTGATAAGGCCGCTAATATTGCATCCTGTTTAGCCTCTGTAGCGGGCGATGCTATAATCTTAGCTAATAGTTCAAGTAGAGTCGCCTGGGTTGCTGCCCCAGTTGGTAGAGCAGAGTCTTTTACACTTACTTTCTTATAACCATTCGCGTCCAAAGAATCTGGAACCCATACGCCAGCAGATGTCTGTACATAGTTTTGAACCTTCATCATCCACTGTGCAACTGTGTCATCCCACACTGAGGTTGTGAGTAATGAGGCTTCATCGGTATTTAGAGGATGTAGAAACTGTGTCACTTATAACCACCTCTTTCTGAATGTCATTTCTACTATTGCACCACATTCGCTGGTGGTGTCCACTAAGGATATGTTATTAGAGCCTTTCGCTAAGACAGGCCACTCTCCTGATATCTTGCTTAATACGTTCGAACCTGCCTTAACCGCTTGATAAGCTCCTGTATCAATCTCTAAAGTTTGTCCAGCTACGATAGTGTCAGTATAGACCAAAGTCTTGTCGCCTATGGTTATAGCCGGGTTCGTAAGGGTGGATGCGAGCGCCGTAGCACCAGGATCGAATGCCCCTGTAACCTCAACTGCTCGGTCCATCCCTCCGGAGAGACCAATAGGGGTAATTTTAATTATTGGAAAGGCTTCGTACGTACCCCCATTTTGAATTGTTTTTGCTACGGTCGTTATGCGATCTTCCCATAAATCTTCGGTTATAGAAAAGGCCAGGGGTTGACATTCAAAATTAATTGTTGTCTTTTCCCCCGGAACCAATTCCACTATTTTATCCACGGATGCGGCATCGTATATCTTAGCAAGATAGTATTTGTCTGGTTCGTCCGTAAAGATCAACGGTTTATAACTGGTCTGACTCAACCATACAGCTATGTTGCGTGCACGGGTTCGTAGATCTTCGAAGGTTTCACTGATATACTGTATTACCACTGGTATGACAATATTATCATAGGTATTATCACCGAAGTCGTACGACCCGTGACGTCCCGGGATTACTACCTCACTACGACGCATGGCCGGTAGGAGGGGGCGGTTAACAGTCTTTGCAATGATTCCAAAATTATCATAACTATAAAGAGAATTATAAATTAATTGTATCATCTTGTAACTAGCCCCCTTCCTCTAGAGAATCCTTCAGTCATATGATACAACTCGTAAGATACCTCTTTAGCGATCTTTCTAATATCATCGTCGTCCCTAATCTGGAATACAGTATCCTTGAATAACCCTTCAAATGACGGGAAGCCACCATTAGGATTGTCCTTACCCTTTAGCAGATCAGATATAACGGCCATAAGTTCGTCCAAGGATTGAGATCCACCCGGTTTGAAATCAGCAACCATAGAGGCTATCCGGCCTCTTATGTTTCCGTCGATATCAAACATACCATTTAAAGTCCTTCTACCAGCTTCGATATTTGTAAGGTCTAAAACCGGACGAATGGTAGGAGCCAAATCTAAATCCCCATTTATGATATTTACCATATTTGATATGGCTTTTTTCAATGAGTTCATTGCGATGTTACCCATGTCTTTTGCTGATGTAGCAACGCCAGAGACGTTCCGTAATCCGATAATAAACCCCTCACCAGCGTACATACCAAGTTGGGTAAAGGCTTTGGATGGGGAGTGAATACCTAACGTCATCTTGGCCGAATTAAGGGCCATTAAGGCCATATTAGCAGCCTCAATTGCTAGGCCTGGGCTTCTGCTTATGATCCCCTGTTTTATTCCTTCCACAATATTGGCACCGAGTGAAGACCAATCTGGCTTCTTCATTATGCCTTGGATATTGTCCGCCAGGGTAGATACTTCTTTCTCTGTGTCAGTCCTTAAGGTTGTTACTGTAGTTTTGATATTTGTTCCCATAGTCGTGAACTCGGTTTCAGTATTAGTTCTGAGAGAACCTGTTGCAGTAGCCCAGTCAAGTTGTAATTTAGAGAGCTCGTCTTCTGCGTCTGAAGTTAATTTCCGTATTTTGCTTTCAGTTTCTATACGCATAGACTCTAACTCACTAATTGCTTCGGTTTTAGCGTCAGCGTGTTTAGTTCTCCACAATGATACATAAGTATCGAGCTTATCAGCACTCATTTTGTTTATAGCTTCGATTTGAGCTGCTGACTGGGGACCCATATTTCTGAGTTCGGTAAGTAGATCCTGATCGAGACCTTTTCGTGCTAACTCGTCAATATTTTTCTTCCAGGATTCGAAGGCTTTAACTTGTCCTTGTAAGTTCTTGATCAATCGGTCTCCGCTTACTGGTTTAGCAGTCTCGACCTTATCGAATAAATTATAAGCGGAGTATAGAGAATCTGTACGTGCTTTTAAAGCATCATCATATTCTCTATTTACACTTTCGATATCGCTTATTAATTTCTCGTTGATCTCTTTAGCCTTCGCGTAATAATCATCTTCCAGTTGTTTACGTCGATCATTTATTTCCTTCTGAACCCTATAGATTTCCTTATCTGCTTCTTCGCGTTCTTTAGTTCCTTCCAAATATCTTTTCTGAACACGTTTCCAAGCAGCAAGTTCGTCATCCAGACTTAACTCGTTGTAATATTTCCTGTCACTAATCCAATCAACTGAAGCATCGAAGCCTGCCCTGTTTAATTCTTTTTGCACTCTATAGACTTCTCTATCGGCCTTCTTACGTTCCTCAGTTCCTTGAATATATCTCTTTTGGAGCCGTTCCCAGGCAGCGAGTTCTTGCTCGAGACTTAATTGGTTGTAATATTTACGATCGTCGATCCAGGCAACTGATTTATCGAATGCTTCCTTGGCGGTGTCAACTACTGCTCTCGATACTTTCTTGGTTGCACTTACAGCCTTCGTGCCGCTCTTTGTTATACCTTGACCCATACCTGCTCCGACCATTTGACCTATTTTTTCGTCGAAGACTGTGGATGGGGAATGGATACCTAGGACCCCTCTAGCAGAGGCAATAACCGAATTGGCTAAGCCACCTGCGGTAGAACCTACGGAACCAATCATGCTCTCCATACCATTTATAAAACCCTTAACTACGTTCTTACCAACATCCGTAAAATCATCGATAGATCCGACTAATACCTTCGTTCCAGCGTCAACAAATGAATCCATGAGATTCTCAACAGCACTGATTAAAGGTTCGGTGTTTCCTCTGATAGCCTCGGCAAGTCCATTTATGAATGCAAGTATAAAATCAAAGCCTGCCTGAATAACTTTAGGTATCATTGAAGTGACACCGTTAATGAAATTGACTACGATTTCTACGGCCGTAGCCGCGATCTCGCCAATATGATCTGCGATGCCTTTTAATAATCCAAGAATAATATGCATACCAGCATCTATCATTTGTGGTAGATAATCTGACATGGTTTGGAGTATTGTTGTTAGAAGTTTGTAGAGGGCATTTACTACGTCAGGTATCAGAGTAACTATTGTTTTGATGATGGCCTCCACGATCTTAATAGCTGCCTCTGCGATTACAGGTACCCCATTACCTAGGACCCTGGCGAAATCAACTAAACCTTGCGCAAGGGTTTGTAGAGCATAAGGAATAAGACCAATGAGACCAGTTACCATAGCAACTAAGGCTACTGAAGCAGCCGTACCAGATACTGCTAAGGCTGCTAGTCCCGTTGACAGGGCTAGAACGCCACCACCGATTAACGCAACGCCAACGCCAAATAACGTAATAGCGCCAGATAGGGCTAATATAGCCGGAACCAATGGTGTCAAGAATATGGCGGCCGCCCCAATAATACCGAGAGCACCAGCCAAAGCTATTAAAGCTCCCCCAATTTGAGGGAGAGACATAGACCCAAGCGTTTTTAATGCAGTAGCTAATACCATTATAGAGATAGCCATTATTACGAAAGTGCTTGAATCTGCTAGCGATCCAAATCTCTTCAAGAGTACAAACGTGCCCACGATAATTCCTAAAGACACAGACATAGCCGTTAGTGCCCGTTCAATCTGATCCCAAGACATTGCGCCCATTGCTTTTAAAGCATTTGCCAACATCATCATAGATCCAGCAATGTCGAGTAAAGCTAATGATTGAATAAAACTATTCTTCGGTAGGAAATTTAGAGCAATAGTTATTGCTGCTAATGCCCCTACCATTGTAAATAAACCCCTTCCTATATCTGGCCAGGGTATGTTACTTATTTTAACGATAGCTTCCGCAATTAGAAGCAGCGCCCCTCCCATAATAGTTAATCCGATGGCCGTAGAGACGATACCTGCTGGATTACCTAGTCTTTTTGTAAACACCACTATTTCTAATAACATAACAGCCATTCCCGCAAGACCCTTTACTAAGGCTTTAGGCTCTATATCGGAAAGTTTCTTAACAGCCATAGCAAGAACATTCAAAGATGCAGCAAAGACAAGAATACCTGCGCTGTTTAATATCCCCATCTTACTAAGGTTCGTCGCTCTCATGAATAATGCTAACTCAGTGACTAATACCCCTATCCCTATGAGCCCTTTAGTTAGATCGCCTGTATTCAGCGCGCCCATCTTCTCTACTGCTCTGGCCAACACATTTATAGCTGTAGCAAATAAGATAAAACCTACTGAACTCCTTATCATCATTCCTGAGGAGGCAGATAAGGCTTTAGCGGAAGCTATTAATATCGCGGACATACCAGCAAGGGCAATAAGGCCCTTAGAGACGCCGCCCCAATCAAGTTCTGTCAGTTTCTTCATCGCACCAGCGAGTATAAGGATCGCTACTGATAAGCCGATCATACCTGTCGTAAGCCTTATCATTGCTATGAATCCGACACCGCCAGTAAGCCATTCAAAAGCAGCCATCGCAGCGAATAAGTCTACGAACATACCGGTCATAGCCGCGAGTGCTACAGTGAGTTTTGATGAGTCAATTAAAGATAATGCAACAAGCGCTGCTGATAATATACCCATAGCGATTGCAATTCTCATTAATGCACTGGCTTTTAATGATGTCTGATAAGCCTCAAGGCAACCCCTAACACTATTAAGAATGCCAGTGATTTGGCCTAGACTGCTCGTGAATCGTTGTATGTTATATAAGATGCCCGCAATTAGACCACCGTTAATAATGTCAAATATTGATTTGAAGTCTGGAGTTCCGAATGAATTTGCAATGAATTCCCGCATCTTAGCAAAGGCATTACCGATCATACTTGCTAGGTTATAGAAGATTGAAACTAATCCTTCCATAAATATACCGAGCTTTTCAAGGGGATCGAGTCTTGCTTGGATTCTCTGACCTAATGAATCAAGAGCCGTGGTGTCGACAACACCAAGAGAAGCAAGAGCGTCAACCATTGCAATTACAGCCGCCCTAATTCCCTTTGCTACTGGTTCTATGATGCCACCTAAGGCCTTTATTACGGCAGTAAACGCATTCGAGGATTTTAATGCCTCGTCGATAGCCACTATAAAACCACTAAAAGTTCCGGTGACAGAAAGGAGGCTATCTCCAACCGGGAGCATAAATTTAATAATGGAAAAGAAGGCACCGCTAACAGCAGTAAAGAGTTGTTTACCAATATCGAGAAGGGCAAATAATCCCTTAAATGTGTTCTTGAGATTCTCAGCTGTTTTCTCTCCTATTTTGAAGTTTGCCATGAGATCTCTGATCCCTACTGAAATCTCAACAAGACGTTTACCAGTCATCTTTGGAAAGACCTCTCTAAAGGCCTCTCCTATTGGCTTTAATATCGATTGAAGACCGGTAAAAGCACTCGTAAGGGCTTGGATAATAGCGTCCCTGCCGCCATTAGCTTTCCAAAAAGCAAGTGTCTCGTTTCTAGCGTCGGCAGAGGCACCGACTATAGAACCGAAACCATCGTTGATTGCCGTGAAGAACGATGCGGCTTCTTCTTTGTTACCAATTATGTTTTCCCAAGATTGAGCCCAGCCTGATTGTACCGATTCCCTCATGGTATTGAGTAATTGAGTGAAAGTTTTAACCTGTGTTGCTGCTTTGACTAACATTGGGTCGTCAGCAAAACCACTTAAAGTCTTTGTCAGGGTATCAGAAGTCAACCAACCCTCTTCTAGAGTTAATCGGAAAGGTTTAGACTCATCGACAAATACTCCCATTTCTTTTGCTGTTTTCTTTAAGGCGTTTTGGAAGAGTTCGCCTCCCATACCGGCATTAACTACTGAGTTCCAATCCATCAGACTTACTCTACCCGCCGCCAATGCTTGTGATAACTGATACATGGCTACGGACGCTTGTTCTGGAGTTGAACCTGAACCGGCCGCGAGGTTAGCTATACCTTTAATCGACATTGTTGACTTTTTAAGATCGATACCGGCCGCAGTAAATGTGCCTATATTTTTCGCCATCTCAGCGAAGTTATAAATAGTCTTATCAGAATAAATATTAAGTTCATTTAGGGCATCGTTAATTTGTTGTAGGGTTGTTCCTTTGCTGGCTGTATTTGTTAATATTGTTTGAATGGCGCCCATCTTTGTTTCGTATTCATGGAAACCGGTAATTATTGGATCTACAGTTAGGGAGGAAACGAGTTGTTTACCCGCATATAGAGCCGAGTTTGCGATGTTAGCAAGGGCGGTAACTCCTACAATACCAAGGGCCGTAAACCTACTGGCGATCAGGTCGACTCCCTGACCTATTCCCTCAAGAGAGAATGATCTTCCGGCTCTTTCAAGATTACCTAAATTCTTTATAGCACCATCAAAATTTAAACCGCTCTTCAAATTATCGAGAGATTTGAGGGTTGTGCCGATGCCTTTCTCGAATTGATTATTATCGAATTGCATCTTTACTATTCGTTCGTCAACATTCTTTGTCATAAAGCCGTCACCTCCCGCCAAATTTCGTTTGTTATTTTGTCAAAGATCGGACGGATCGCCGGATTTATATAATCTCGTCCTTGAACATAGCCACCATTTCGCGTTCCGTGACCGTACTGAAGAATTATAGCAATAGGAACACCGTCTACAAAGTGTGAATTCGTCCAATTTATTATGAGCGAGTTCTTAGTTATTCGAGTTTCGTACCCCCACGAGTTAGCCGTTAAACTAGAATCGATAGGGGTAGCCGAGGCGAGAGCAGAAACCCCTTCTCGGCCATACTTTTCTAAAATGCGAATATAGTCATTTTTTCTTGCCCGTTTAAGAAAGTTTTCTGTGTTGTTGAAATTCCCCTTATGTTTAAATGTAATCATATTGATCACCCTTTAGTGTTTAATGCTTGTTTACGGGCCGCATTTATGGATGCGTTCCGACTCATAAGTTCTTTCTTACCCATTTTCTTAGGAGGTTTATTCTTTATGTTGCATACATTTATAAGTGTCAATAATCTATTTAAATGCCATTTTTGACACTCAAATGGTATGTTATATGCTATCATCCAATGATATATAATTTCAGCAGTAATAACTTCTTTATTTGCGGTCTTTTTCGCACTTGAGAAAACTGTAGCCGTCATCGGAGCAGTCGTATATTCATTAACTTGATTACTATTTTCCTGAGTTATACGAGAGTAAACTTTTGGATCGACGTTTTGAGTTAACGTCATACAACGTATATAATCAAGAGCCTCTTCGTTTGTTCTAGGTTCTTTAGACAGGAACGGTTTACACCATTTTGACTCCCATTTTGAAACTGAGACCAGAGAATGCTCTAATTGAAGAGTTTGCTCTTTTAGAGGAACAAATTCTTGTTTGTCGTCATCAAAGTGCTCGCTGGCGGGTATTGTAATTTTCAGCATGTCTCTGGCCTCCTTTTAATTATTTACTCGTCGAAGGTTAACCCTGGTGATTTTGGCTTTTCATTCTCGTCTTCAAATTTTTGACATTTAATTTCAATGCTACCGGAACCTAAGTGTAAGGGCAGTTCTTTTATAACGCCGTTAGCGTAGTTCACTGCATGTATACCACTAATGGCGGTTTGTATAAATGTGCTGTCGATGCACTGTTTTTTCTTTTTACATTCGGGACATTTACAGATTAATCCATAACTCATTTATAATTTCTCCTTTTATTTCGGTACTTGCGGCATAATGCCATTTATAAATTCAACGGCTGCTTGATCACTAAAAGCTAATTCCATAAAGAGATCACTATATGCTTCCGTCTGTGCAAATCCTTCTCGAATTTCTTTTGATTTCATAAATCGTTTACCATCCGGAGATTTCTCACCATAAGCTCTTAAGACTAGATCTTTAAATATTTCAATTATCCTTTTAACATCTCTTTCTGCTATGATTTTCTGAAGCATTTTAGTTAAACCGCCATCAGCGGACATTTCCATTTCGGTTGCCTCTGCCTTTGAGATGTTAAAGTAGAAATCCTCTGTCCTCTGATTACCATCGTAATCGGTATAAGTTATGGTCTTTTTTAACATAGTGTTTTAACTCCCTTCAAAATTTAAATTTTAAAAACATAGAGCTCCCATATTTCAGGGAGCCCTATAAAGAAAAGAGGAGGTAACTAATTAAGCTACAGTTGCGAAACTCTTGACTTCTGCAGCGAGTGATTGTCCATAGACATCTACTACGCCACCAACGGTGACGATGTATGTGGTGCTGTTTGCCAGATTTTCTGTGGGATTGAATGTAAGTACTTTTCCAGCAACATCCCATGTTTTCGCTCCAGCGACAATAGCCCCGGCCGCAGACGAAACAATAATTGCTTCGCTTTGGATTTCATTATTGAATGTCAGAACGATGTTAGCAGCAACGGTAATGTCAATTGCATCGTCAGCAGGTACGATCGTCGATAATGCTACAGCAGCGGGCGCGGCTTCAGTAAATATAGCGGCAACTTCATCCGGCAACGGGAGACGTGCGTCGGCACCAGCAGTTCCGAAGAGTATATTTTCGAGAGTGGCTAATTTTGCCGCATCTACCTTGGTGGAATCAATGGTTAATGATGCCGAAGGTTTCTTTCCAGTGATGGTCACAGGTGTGGTTGATATTTCCCAAGAAAAAGTCATAGCGTCCGAACCCTCATTGATTGTTTCATAACTCTTCTCAGAGGGGGCAGCCTCAGCACCATAAATCAAATGCAGTTTATAACCATGATCCAGATCGTCGACGTCGTTTCCAATAGATGTTTGATAAGCCAGTCCAAAGACAGATCTCTTCTGTTGGCCAACGGTAACACCGGTGACTAATGCCGCAGAACCATCACAGGCAGCAAATTCGTCAGGATAGGTAAAAGCTTCTATGGTAGCTCCAAACTCTTCCGCCGATTTAATGTTGCCGTATTTAATATCGTCAGCATAGATGGGATTCGGTTCCGCACCTGACGGACTCTCGGTTACACCGGTAATTCCGCTCCAAGCAACGCCTAGGGGATATACTCCTAATGAATTCCTGATATATAATACCGCTTTTTTAACACCAGTTTCATAAATTTTTTGACCAATTTGGTCCCATAGTAATACGGTCATGATAAATCCTCCTTTTAATAATTTAGGGTATAAACGTCGTGATTAAGATTATCGGCTGTATAATGTCGTTGGAATGTACACATAGGTAACATTGCGACTTTTTGCAGAATTTCGCTATCGGGGTTAGGATCGATTACCGTCACGTTATATTGTAATCGATAGGTATACGGTTTATTATCAGCAAACCGTGTATCTCCCGAATTGCGTGAATATATGATGCAAGGATACTGCATCGTAATGGTTGCCGGGGGTTGGAAATAAACATTTCTTGTTCCCAGTAAATTCTCAAGGAGCGTTTGAAGACCAAGTCTATTTCCCATTATAAACGCCCCCTATTGTTAAAATTAGACGGGGTCTCTGGACATCAATATTCGTAACTTTCCAAAAGACCCCCATCCACTCAACAAACTTTATCTTCTCCAAATTTTGGTAAGCATAGGGATCTGCTATAATGCTGATTGAATTATTGATTGAAACGTTATCGTTGAGATTCTCCCCAGGTTGCCATCTTCTGGTATTCCTTAGGACGTCACCTGAGTAGGAGCGCTCAGTGGAGCTTTCTGTCCATACACCAGGTGCCGACTCAACTGTCTCCACATAACCAACTGTGCCAAAGAATCTCATTTTGATATCTCCCCTTAGCTAGCCTGAATCTGTTCAACCACGATGGCAGATTTCGGACGAGTCAATGCGCCGGAACACCGGGCTTCCAGCAAATATTTCTGCTGATTGTAATCGATATCGAAATCGTCAAACATGCTAACTTGACCGCCCTTATCGGCACCAACAGTATAATCCTTCAGGTTGACAAGGATGGCTTTAAGTTTCACAACGGTAGGGGTAGCATCGATGGTAACGGTCCGAGTGAGGCCTTCCATGACCGGAACTTCGATAATCTTTGATACTCGCAGAGTCGTTGCTAGTTCATTTATGGTTGGATAGAGTTTACGGCCGGTGGTGTCTTTAAGGAGCAACATATCGGTTAAAGTATCGCTATCCATATAGAGTTCCGGGCTGCCGCTACCCTTGTAATTCTTACGGGCGCGAACAATCTCGTCTATTATTTCATCAGGATCATAAGCGGCTGGGATATTGACATGATGGGCATACATATCGTCATCTGTATAAATCGGACGTATATTAGCAACCGGAATCTTATCGCCAGATTCTGCATCGCGACCGTCTCCAACAAGAATTGCCCGGGCGAGTTCCTCATCCAGCATCACACGCATTTCGGCTTTCAACCATGCAACTACATCCAGATCGACAATATCGATGATGTCATCCCGATCAAGTTTCTGTTTCTTATAAATGGTAGTCGGGGTGGTTATCCGTTTCAAAAGGAGAACGACCTCCTCTTTTTTAAGGGAACCTTTCACATAACCTAAAGCACGAGCGGTATCCGCAGTAAGATCCGCGGCTGTACTCTTAATACGAGAGAACGGAGAATGAGTAGTACCGGAGATAACACCGTTGACCCACTCCACATTCCGCATTATAAGTTCAGGATTTGGAGTAACAGTTTTGGCATCCGGGAACAGATAATCAATATTTTCAATACCATAGGTGACAGTATGAGCTAAGAAACTTTCTCTAAAAGAACCAGTTTTCATTGCATCTGCCAGGATCTCACCGAATTGAGCATGCGTCAGGGTAGTTTTTGCGGCCTTATCCTCCAGGCTTTTATCAAATACATTTCTTTTCATTACTTTTCCTCCTTCATTATCAGAATGTTTAGCTTCTTTATTACCCTTATCTTTCTCGTCCTCGTCCTCATCATCCTCTTCATCGGGTTCAAGGGCGTGGGCAAGTATGGCATAAACCACGTTCTTTTGTTCCTCATTTAGGGTGTCAAAGACTTCGCCTACTGTTTTTTCTTCAGGGTTCGGATCTCCTTTTGAATCGTGTTCTAAATCAGAGTGAATTAAATACCCGTCCCCCATAAAGATGATAGCTTCTTCCTCGTCTATACCTTCGTTACCATCACCATGCTCGAAAGCGAGATTATCAATAAAAGCGCCTTCGTTTGCTCCGGCAAGGACAAGACTGACTTCTTTAATAGCTCCGTGTATAACCTTTTTTCCTTCCTGTTGTAACTGGTTTGCATAGATCGATAAGGCTGTAATATCACCATGAGCGACAAGGGTTTTCGCGTTCTGAGCAGCCGGTGAATCGTTAAACGAACAATATGTGTATACACCATCATCCCGATTCTCCAATAGAGCATGCCCAAGTATATTTGCTGGGTCATCGTGAATATGTTGCCATACCAAAGGAACCTTCTTACCATCATTATGTTTAAAAGCATCTTTAAGTATTGTGCGGCCGTCAGTACATTTTATATTATTCTTTGTGGCGTAACCGCTGAAATCGTATTTTTTCTTCGCCATTTTTATGTTCTCCTTTCAAATGGGTTATTCAGTTGGTACTTCTTGATTAAGATTTCTGTTTTCTAATTTATCAGATTTTGGATCATCTGATGGCTTATAACCTATAACGCCCCGCATTTCATTTGGCGACAAAATAGCATTTCTAGTAAATTTATCAGCAATTTCTGCTATACTGCCTACGGGGACAAGGTCAAATGGATCTCTAAAGGCCTTGATAGTTTGGTTTTGAGTCCGGGCTGTTTTCGTTAAGAATTTACGTTTCATTTCGTTAACAATCGCAGAGCAAATAGGTTTAACTGTGCGGTTGAAATAATTAAGCATAGTCTTTTCGTCTGCCGTACCATTAAATATACTCTCGGTCAATCCTAACTGGCTATAAAGCATACTCGTTAGATATGTAATTTGAGTCATTAAATTATTATCGGCAGGTCTATTTAACTGAGTAACTTTTTCAGTTCCATCAGTATAAGCTATGCCATATTTTGAATTTGCTAGTTGTTCTTCCATAGCTGTGCGACGTTCTTCCGCCTGTAATTTCCTTGCCGCCGTCTTAATAACATATGGTAATTGTATGATGACATCGAGTTTTCCCGAACCACTCTGTTCATCGATAGCGTCTAAGAGATTTAATTTCCGGATTAAACGCTTCAATGTGGAATTTGGTTGATTCATTACCGCATATAACGGATTTTCTATAATACAAACCATATTTTTTGGAAGGGTTATCTCTTCCCGTCTTCCAGTCTTATCGTTATACAGTTGAATACGCACATTAGATGGATACCATTCAATTATTTTTCCGACACGCATAGATTGTATATCATACGAAGTAGATATTTTTGGGTCTATTGATGTATCAACAGGAACAATAGCGACGCACCCCTCATCGAACATAGACATAACTACATCTTGTATGAAGGCGCTCGCCGTTTGATCAAGATTAGCTTCAACTGTTAAACAGTTATTAAGACTAGAAGGGATTGTGTCCTGATATCTTCCATTTTCATCTAAACGAACGTGTTGGAAGGCGATGGCCGATACATCGACGGCAATCTGATTATAAATTGTTGCAACGATTGAGCGATCGTTTCCATAAGCTAGACGGACACGATCAGGACGGATACTACTGTATCCACCGCCATTATATACGACAGTGGGATCTTTATTGAGGAAGGCGTTCCATGCATGTTTTAGCCTCCCCCCCATGGGGAATTGCATTCTAACACCTCCTTAATAAATTTTATAATCTTTAGAACTAAGAGTTATAACGTCACCGGCTTTTTGAGCCAAAATCCTACTACCCCATTGATTACATCTAGCTTCGTTCCGAGCTCTTTCGGCACGAACAGATGACGCTTTTGTCGCGATCGCCCATCGCGCAACGGGAGTTAGGCTCATGGCAGTTCTAATCCCAATTTCCATAAGTTTTTCCTTTGAAATTAGATGATTTTTTGTTCCTCTTATCTTTGTCCCATTATCGGTGTATCGTTTTGAGGCGGACTTAGCAAGGGTATCATTAATAACAACATTCGTAGCTGTCGTAGTAGCAATTTTTATAATACGTTTTTCCATACTTTTTTTATCTAACGCCGCAGGTCTTCCAGTTAAATATACTCTCAAAACCTCTCCAACTACCATTTGAGCAGTAACTGACGCTGCTGTTTTACCGATACGAACTGCCACATGTTGATTTCTATATTTAAATCTAGCCGCATCTTCTCTATTTACCGATTTGTTCTTTCCGATAGCGGTTAATTTCTTCCGATAATCAGCTTCCCTTTGTTTGTGGCGGCCCCACCGCATTCCAAGGACGCCATAATGTTTAAGAACGTCAAGAGTCTCCATCTCATTACCCCCTTATTTTTAATAAGCAGCTCCGAGGGAGATCCTTCTCCAATTCTTATCTGCGATAGTGTTAGCTGCGACACATACATATAGATAAGAGGCATCTAATAATGCGTCCCATTGAGCGCCAACTGTGCCATCTACCCCACCACTTAATAAGACGGCCGCACCAGCAAAAGCACCATTAGCCATTGTTTCTCCAAGCACGATTGTATTACCAGCAACGCCAGCAACATCAGCCGTTAATTCTACAGTATCGCCATTACCATCAACCGCTCCAACCCCTTGTGTATCGGAGGCAGTGATTGCCGCTACAAGCGCCGTTACAGCATTGGCCGCCGTACAATCTGCGCCGGTTGCAAGTGCCGCAGCACTGAATATATTAGTTCCGGCTGTGAAGTTCTCAGTAGTCGCAATGCTATTACCAGCGACACCACCGACCAAGGCCGTAATTGCAAGGGCATCGACAGCAAATGCATCACCACATGTAACTGACGGATGCGGGTCATTATGGTCTGTACCTTTAATAGCCGCTACAATGTTTACCTGGGTATCCGCGAGAAGCGTTTCAACGTCGATCTCTCCATCAGCATTAGCTGTGCCATTAGGTACGAAGGTAAATACTTTTGTATCTATAGTCATTGTATCGCCTGCTGTTGGGTTCGTATCCACCGTTAAATTATCCGTGGCTTTTACAGTAGACGCATTAATATCCACCGCTATATTCCCCTCGACTACCGTTAGTGCTACATCTGCCGCAAACTCATAAACATCGGTACCAATTGTTACTGTTTCACCGTCAATAACTACGCCTGATATAGTTAAGACTTTTGTGGCATTGACCGCGTTCACAGGAGTTCCTGCCGGTATATGATCACCCGGTAGTCCCTGATCACCGGTTGCTCCTTTATCACCGGTTGCCCCTTTATCGCCAGTAGGACCTTTTTCGCCCATTCCAAGATTTAGGGTGTCAATGATTGATTTTATCTTTGAACCGAATAACATCCTTTTGGTACGAGTATTAAGACCATTAAGCTCAGTAACCTGTTTTGTTGTTAAAGTGTCCATTATGAATCCCCCTTTTTAATTATTTTATAATTTTTCTATTCAAAAGCGTCCTTATTAGCTTTAAAGGCTACGTACGCGTCCATCATTGCGGCAACACTATCAATCTTCTGATCGTAACGTTTCTTACATAGTTTACGATTCCCGTTTGTGTCTTCGAGTGTTATCGCATTTCCCATAGTGAACGACATGAGTATTTGATCAAATAACAACATGCGTTCTTCCGACATCTTCTTTAATTCCCCTAAAGGAACAGATTCAGTCTTAGCCCCTTGTATAACCTTCTCGACGCCATATTCGCCATTCTCCGCCGTCCATCTCTCAACAAACTGTTTAGCATTATATGGATCGAAACCGAAACAACGAACGTCATATTCAGACTTAATAATATATTCGTCTAGATCCTCATAGACCTCCATCATATCAAGGATGGTCCCTTCTAATACGATTAAACTCCCCTCTTTCATGAACTCGTCATATTTAGCACGCATCGCACCAGGGAGCTTCATTAGAGTTAACGAGGAAATATAACAACGGGTCTTGACGCCGAATTTACCATTTGATAATGGAAATAAGAACGTGAATGCACAGAAATCATCACCTTGAGAAAGATCGCCACCTAATGCGCATGGTAATGACCAGAAATCCTGACGGTGATGTGTTAACGTCTCCTCATATGTAAAGAAATAAGTAAAGCCTTCCATCGGAAGCCCAAACCTCTTTGCTAAGATATCGTTTCGTGCCGCTGGGGCCTTCTCAGCTCTCTCTACATCGAGTTGATAGGCTTCGTATGAAACAGTCCTACCAATATTAGGATTGGCTTTAACCCACATTGAAGGATCGCCGACCTCTTTTACGTCATCTAACTTGTACCACCAGATAGAGACATGGGGATTGATATAATCGCCTTTGAGAATATCAAGTAGTTCTATTTTAATAGTGTCGCCACTCCCGTTACGAACGGTTCCTTCTGAACTCATAGCGATTATGAGATAATCATCGAGTTTGGAAGATCCTTGTTCAATCGCACCAACAACATCCTCGCGAATATCCCCAGATAACCATTCATCAACAGTAGCAACTTTATCATGTCGTCCCTGAAGTTTATCTATACTCATAGGTCGAACTTCAAGAATAGATCCCGTTAAGAAGTTCTGGATGCCAAGTTTTGTTGGTGTTAATTTGACTCGATTGACTTTTGAACCGGTGGTATTTTGAAGTGAACCTTCGGTTAAAAATTTGAATAACGGGCCTCGCGCTCTCGTTATAGAGGTGCGAATTGGTCCTACAATTTCTTCGGCTTGTTTCATAGTCGGTGCTGTTGTGACTTGTTGTGTGGTCGTTGTATCCACATTAATAAAATAATTTTGGATGATTGACCCATACATAGTTTTCGCAGCGCCTCTTCCGACAATGAGATATTGTTTATTTATGAGACGTTTCTTAACTACCTTTCGGACAAAGCGGCCACTACGACCACCCCGAGATGGTTGATATATACTCCTTTCTATAAAATAGTACCAACCAAATACTTGTTCGGCCCAGAGTTTAAAACTATCAAGCAACATCAAATCGGCGCCATCCGTAAGGGTTAGTTCGGCCTCACAATACTTAATAAAACCATCGATGGCTTTATCGTCATAGTAAATTCCAGGATTTGCAATTAGATCATCGATGCGATTCATTTCCATTGAGATTTCTTTACAAACTGGAATGTCTCCTCTAAGCACTGCATCGCGAAACAGACCATAATATTTAGGGGTCGCCGTGTTTGATAATGCCATATGTTATCACCGTCCGCGCATAGTAGATTTTATCGTTTCTTTAATTGATTCTTTTGCTATTTCCTTTCCAATGTCTCTTAACATATCCGTGGCAAATTTCTGTCCGGCAACTACGTCCTCTTTTCGCAACTGTTTATATTGTTTCTCTAATTGAAGACGTTCGTTCAAGGTTTTCAGTTCAGCGTTTGACATCTCATGGATTTGCTTCTTCTTTAATATTACTTTCTTCTTATGATCCTCGCTGCTCTCTTTTTTAGCAGTTTTATCTTTTATTGTTTGGTGCAGTTTAGAGGCTGCCCGGGGGGCAAATTTTCGTTTTCCACGTTTCCCCCACTTCATACCTAACACACCAACATGATATAGAGAATCAATTGCTTCCTCTGTACTAATTTGCGGATTATCATAAGGCAAATAAATAGGGGATCCCTTCCGTTTGAGTTCGGCAATTAAATTTTGAAGCTCACCTTCCTTTCTTAAACGAATAAGTAACTCATCAAGTTCTTTATCCGTTGCTCCTTTAATCGTTAATGTTTTATTAGCCATCTACTCCTCCTCCTTTCGGTTGTATTGAGAGTCGCCATTCGCATTCACTGATTTGTCTCTCTATGGCTTCAATGAGTGCCGAACTCGACGGAGGATCAAATATTAATTTTACCTTAAGATATATGTAAGACTTCACAGCCTCAAGATTTGCATTGGCGCCAAGATAACTATCCCATGTTGCGGATTTATCAGTTATTGAGAATCCCGCTTCTGGTCCAACGCCTATTTGATTTAAAATCATAAGGGCGCTGTTAATATACATAATAATATCAGTATCAAAGTGAGTATCACTTTCTTCAGGTCCCAATAATTTTTTAATAGATGTAAGAATGCTATCCATATAATTTCCTCCTTCTTAACGCCAAGGACAAGTGTCATTTCGTCTTCGTTCTATTGGCAATCTTGGCAGTAATGATTCGTTCCCAAAGTGAATAGCGTTATGGGTATTAAAAGTTGTCGTTATCAATAATTCTGGATCAAAGACTTGGGGTCTATTTAACTCTATGTCCTCGATCGTTATTGGGTTCATATGATGAACAATGATAAGTTGACCACGGATTTCATAATCCTCAATACCAAGATCACAACCGTTATCACGAATAATAACCACATCGCGGGTGCTCAACCATCGTCCGGATCTATATAACATCTGGTTAAGAAAACGATCATAACCAAATGTGTCAACCCCTACTCTCCCCGCTAACCGTAGATACCTATATCGTTCTTCAAAAGTATTAAGACGACAGAGTTCACTATAATTTCTAAGCGTCATTATCTTCCTGAATTATTTCGGGAGAGTCAGAATCGGTTTTCGATGTATATAATTTATACAGAACAACGGAAGATAAAAGTAGACCTATAAAGATGATTCTCTTGTTAAACATTTTACCTACTCCTTTCAAATAAATTTAGAGTGGAGGTTTTTAATTTAATAGTCTTCGGTGTTCTCTACGTCCATTCCACTATAAGATCGCATAGCTTTGATCGCTTCGTTATATAATTCTTCTGTTCTCTTTACGGCTCTAAGGGCATCTGTTTTGGCTTTTATAAGTTCTTTCTGATGAACGAGAATTTCCTTCTCTATACGTTCTTTAGAGGAACCGAGTTTGAGATAGTGCGTCATGACTTGGGAAGAAGCTGTCCCATCCGCAAGTTGTTTCTCGGCTAAGTCGACGGCGAGTGCAATTAGTTGATTCTCACGCGCTTCTGGGGTCCTCGCGGGCGGTCTTCGTTTCTTTGGCTGGTCAGTTGTTCCTTTAGGACTAGGCATTCATCCGGTCACCCCCTTATACCTAAAAGGAATAAGAGTATGAAGTAGATAGCAAATAGTATTCTGTTAGTTCTATTCATAAATAATCTCCTTTCGGTATAGTTTCTAGGGACTTTTAAAAGAAGCGAGGAGAGTTTCTTAACGTTTAAAACGTCTCTTGAAAGGAGAACAGGTTCACCAGGCCTGTTTTTACGAAACGGTCCCCGCTTCTTTTAGAAACCCCTAGGGTAAAAACTACCCCCGGGGAATTTTTGAGG
>Ga0074193_1001420_pt1 | contig 29188 bp, 23 predicted proteins | sample EPASupsiteHSE605_FD_64523 | JGI IMG/M metagenome (GOLD analysis project Ga0074193, IMG submission 64523) | Bioremediated contaminated groundwater from EPA Superfund site, New Mexico - Sample HSE6-05 | ecosystem: Environmental > Aquatic > Deep subsurface > Groundwater > Contaminated ... | reverse complement strand
CAATGAACAAGACGCCAAAGTGACCGTAGCGTTCGGCTTATAAGCAACAGCATCAGCCCACAAGGCTGACAATCGCCCCAGCCTGATCCGAAAGAGGAAATCCGGCCGAGGGTGTCACGGATTCAGGTTTATAGCCATGCGTATTGCGCATCAGGTTGGAAAATTCTTCACCAAGATCAACATTCGACGGCTCGATCATCTCCAACCCCAGTCCAGTTTGTTCGGCGAGAACCACCCCTGGAGAATTGACCCGCTCAACGGTTGCCCTGACACCTTGAGGAACCCGCTCCGGAATACCACGCTCTCCTTCTTGAACCTCTCGGTGTTCTGATTGGCGACGTTATTGGCATTGTTCTCAATTTATGTGGCGAATGCCTGTAACCCGCTCAAAGCTGATTGCCTACCGGTTATCATGGCACCTCTCCTTGTGCAGCCGGAACAAATATCACACTGATAAATAGTAATAAGAGGAACGCCACATGACAAGCTATGCCGGTCTTTTTCAACTCTCCGGCGAGAGAACGATCTTGAAAACCATTGCACCTTTACCGTGTTCCGGGTAGATAATCGTGCGTATCATTCGTACTGTTCAGCCTTTCCTTTTGAAAAAATCTCCTCGACTCTCATACGCTCATGATGCCGCGAACCACCCTTCTCGCTGTTCTTTTCCTGCTCACGCTCCTCTCTTCCGGAGCGTTTGCCAACGTCGTTGACCGCAGCGTTGCCATTGTCAACGAAGATACGATTACGCTCTCCGAGGTCAATGAACTTGGCAAATCGTTCTTTAAAAAAATTTCCGAAGAGACGCCCCCAAACCAGTTAGCCGAGACCCTCGAGCAGGCTCGGCGAACCGTGATCAGCAAACTGATCGATAAGAAGTTGCTGATCCAGGAAGCAAAAAAACTCGGCATCCAAGTAAGCGATCAGGAGGTGGAGAATGCGCTGCAACGGGTGCTTGCCAACAACAAGACAACCATGGAACAATTCCGCAAGGAGATGGGAGCCATGGGCATGAGTGAAAATCAATACCGTGAGGAACTTCGAGGTCAAGTGCTGAGTTCGAAGCTGATCAACCACGAAGTGCGAACCAAAGTGGTTATCTCAGAAAATGCAATTCGCGAGTACTACAATACTCATTTCACCACCAATGTTGATGGCGGCGACTATTACCTTCTGCAAATCGGATGCACATGGGGGATTGAAAATCAAAACAGCAGTGTCACCTCCCAGGAAGACGCCAAGGAAAAAGCAAAAAAGGTGCATAAGCTCGCCATGGATGGCAAGGATTTCAAAGAACTGGCGAAGCAATACTCCGACTTGCCTTCAGCCGGGGAGGGAGGAGACTTGGGAAGTTTTCAGCTGGATGAAATGGCTGCCTATATGCGCAATGCTGTTGCCAACCTTAAACCCGGTGAGATCAGCCCGATTGTCGAAAACGAAAACGGCTACCATTTCTTCAAACTGGTTTCCAGCCAGGAAGGAAAAATCGTTGCCCACGAACCCTATGAATCGGTCAAGGAGCAGATTCGGGAAAAACTATCCCAGCAGGCCATGGAGCAACGCTTCAAGGACTGGATTACCTCTATCCGGGAAAAGGCATATATTAAAATCCTTTAACCTTCTGAACAAAGACGTCTGAAAGAATACAACCCGCTCCCGTCCTTGTTCGCCCGTCCAAAATCCCCATCCTCCACCGTCAACCCCTTGATGCGAAGGCTATGCGCACCGTTTATTATGAAAATTGAGGAGATTCATTCGCCGCACCCTGCGGACCAACAGCGCGTTGGCGAGCAGCTCAAACAGTTGCGCCAAGATAAATCATTGACTCTGGCCGAAGTGGCGGCGAGTACAAAGATATCATGCGCCAACCTTCAAGCCATCGAGGCTATGGCGTATGACAAACTTCCGGCAGACTCCTTCACCCGAGGCCAGATCATCCTGTATGGCACTTTTCTGGGGATGGATGGCCGCCTAGCTGCCGACCATTTTTTTACCGAGCGAGACGGAGGCCAAAAAAAGCAGATTTCTTTCTTGCAAAAAAGCCTGAACAATCAATCGCTGACGCCCAAAAAGCTGGCTGAACCGACCCATATATCCTCTGCCGCCATTGCTGGTATTCTGCTTTTGCTCATTGTTGGCTCATTCACGGCTTTTTGCCTGTATTTTTCCTGGAATCCCATCGCAATTCTGACCGACAAGGTTTTCCATCTGCCGCCGTCCAAAAATACCATTTTCCATCCGGCAGATCCGGCAACCAGCAACGGTGGGGCTCACAAACCCCTGAAGTTGAAACTGGACGCCCTTTTTCGCAAGGATAGCCGAATTGTCATCTCGATAGACAATCAACTCCCTCTCGAACAACACTATACCAAGGGGACAAGCATACACTGGGAAGCGGAAAAGCAGATCCATCTTGATTTTTTTCAGCCCGACAGTGCTGAATTGCAGTTGAACGGTACACCTTTGCCATATCCAGAAGGTGAAGATGGCCAGTACAAACTCCGCCTTCCGGCCACAGCCCCCTGACCATGAGCCTCCGGGGCACCTGCGGAATTGTGTTGCGTGTTGCCGGCCACGGTGAATCGGATAAGCTGGTGACCCTGTACTGCCCGGACCTTGGACGAGTGACCGGCATCGCCAAGGGAGCAAAAAAAAGCAAACGACGATTTGTCAATAAGCTCGAAGAATTTTCCCTCCTCCACTTTTTTTATCGGCCGCCAAGAGGAGCAGCGGGATTATTTATACTAAGCGAAGCAGAACTGCTGGCCGCGCACCTTTCCCTCCGGACCAGTTTCCAGAGGTATGCGAACGCCATGTACCTGTGCGAACTCGTTTTGCGATTCACCCGCGACAACGACCCCGATCCGCAGATCTATACCATTCTAAAATGGGCACTCTCCGCCCTGCATCAGGAAGAAACGCCGCAAAAAATCACCGTCTTGACACACCTGCGCCTTCTAGGCGCCGTTGGGTATCGTCCGGAACTGAGCCACTGCGCCTGTTGCCGCCAAACTGTTGGCCCAACTCGAACCTACCTGTTTCTCCCGGAGGCCGGCGTTATCCTTTGCAGCACCTGTTCGTCGGGGCAGGGCAACCGTTCCCACTGTTTATCGGTACAGACCCTTCGCCTTCTTGCCAATGCGCAAACCTTTGAGCTTGACCGGCTTCACCGATTACACTTTACCCAACAAGCACTCGCAGAGGCAATGCCAGCCCTGCATCACTTCACCCTCCATCTCTTACAGCACGATGTGCATTCGTGGAACATCCTGCGCTCACTTACCTCTGCCCGCACCCCGTCTCCAGGGCTTTCCGGGCCTGGAAAATTCCTTCCGCGAACCTGACCCGCGACAAATCAGACTACCCCTTTTTTCTGGCACTATTCTCATTGTTATTATCAACAATTAGACGAGATGACTCTTGACTGTCTTCCGGTTTTCATTTAATCATCGCACAGCCTGCTGTCGTGCCGTTGCCGCGTGCCAGCCGTATGTCCAGAGGACTGAATGGAGGAACAAGATGTGCTTTTTTTCTCTCTTTCTTCCTTCCAGCACCCCCTTCTCTCATCTTTTATAACCGACGTACACCCTATGAACCGTTCCGGCCTGATCATAACTGTCATCATGGGCTTTCTTGCCGTCCTTCTCTGGAGCGTTGTCAATGCGCCCAATATGGAGCCCTCCTGGCCCTCCAAAATCCAAGGATTCTCCTTTTCACCTTTCCGAGGGGAGCAGTCGCCCAGCAAAAAGATCTATCCGACCGTCGAACAGATCGACCGGGATCTGGCGACCTTGGCCGGTGATGTTCACGCGGTCCGCGCCTACACCGTTGAGGACACCCTGGCGGAAATTCCCCGACTGGCCGCCGCACGCGGCCTCAACGTCGTACTCGGTGCCTGGATCACCCGCGACGCTGAGGCAAACGAGGAACAAATTGCCAAGCTGATTAAAATTTACCGGGAAAATCATCGCAATATCATCCGTGTCCTGGTCGGTAACGAGGTCCTGCTGCGTACCGATCAGACCGTGGACCAGATGATCAAATACATCGACACCGCCAAAAAATCCATCTGGGCGCCGGTGAGCATAGCGGAACCCTGGCATGTCTGGCTACAAAACCCCAAACTCGTTGAGCATGTCGATTTTATCGCGGTCCACCTCCTGCCCTATTGGGAAGGAATTCCCGTTGACGAGGCAGTCGACTACTGCGTGATGCGCTACAACGAACTCAAGCAGGCCTACCCTGGAAAGGAGATCGTTATCTCGGAGGTAGGCTGGCCGAGCGGCGGCCGGATCCGGCAAAAAGCTGTCGCCAGCCCGGCCAACCAGGCCAAATTTCTCCGCCGCTTTCTTGATGTAGCAGAAAAGAACGGTTACACCTACTACATCATGGAGGCCTTCGACCAGATATGGAAGAAGGATCTGGAGGGGGAGGCAGGAAGCCTCTGGGGCGTGTACAACGACGAGCGGCAACCTAAATTCGAATTCACCGAGCCGGTTATCCGTATTCCCCACTGGCGAGAACTGGCCGCCCTCAGCATTGCCCTGGCCGTGGTCATCCTGCTTTTGCTGTTCAGAGACAGCAAGGGCTTGCTCGATCGTGGGCGTGGTTTTCTGGCGCTTGTCGCCTACGCCATCACCACCTTTGCGGTCTGGGTGGTTTATGATTTTCAGCAGCAATACATGACCGCTTCCACCCTGGTGGTCGGCATTGTCCTTTTATTTGCCGCAACCGGCGCCATTTTAGTTATTCTTGCAGAGGCCCATGAATGGGCCGAGTCCCTGTGGATCAAAAAGTGGCGGCGCCTGCCGCAAACGGTTTCGGCTGAAACCATCGCCGACGATGATCTGCCCATGGTCTCGGTTCATGTTCCTGCATACAACGAACCGCCAGACATGATGATTCAGACAATCAACGCCTTGGCCGCTCTTGATTACCCGCGGTTCGAAGTGCTGATCATCGACAACAACACCAAGGATCCGGCGGTCTGGGAACCGGTGGCCGCCCATTGCCAGACTCTGGGGCCGAACTTTCGCTTCTTTCATGTCGATCCGCTCGCCGGTTTCAAGGCGGGCGCCCTCAACTATGCCCTGCGGGAGACCGCTCCAGAGGCTGAAGTGGTCGCGGTGATCGACAGCGACTACATCGTCGAACCCAACTGGCTCCGGGCCCTGGTGCCGCAATTTGCCGACGAGAACATGGCCATTGTCCAGGCCCCCCAGGATTATCGCGACGGTGATGAGAACACCTTCAAGGCCATGTGTCTTGCCGAATACCGCGGCTTCTTCCAGATCGGCATGGTGACCCGCAACGAGCGCAACGCCATCATCCAGCACGGTACCATGACCATGGTGCGGCGCAAGGTCCTCGATGAAGTGGGGGGCTGGGCTGAGTGGTGCATCACCGAGGATGCGGAACTGGGTTTGCGGATCTTCGAGCGGGGGTATGCGGCCAGTTATACGCCCTATAGTTTCGGCAAGGGGTTGATGCCCGACACCTTCCTCGATTACAAAAAGCAGCGGTTCCGCTGGGCCTACGGTTCGGTGCTCATCCTCCGGCATCACATGATGGCCATGTTCGGCCTGAAACCGACCAAGCTCACACGAGGGCAGCGGTACCATTTTCTGGCTGGCTGGCTGCCCTGGTTTGCCGATGGCGTCAACATGCTGTTCAACATCCTGGCGTTGGGCTGGTCATGGGGCATGATCCTCTTTCCCGACTACCTGTCGCCGCCCCATATTGTCTTTGCCTCGCTGCCGGTAAGCCTGTTCTTCTTCAAAAGTCTGAAGATGTTCTTTCTCTACCGCACCAGGGTGACTGCCACCCGCCGGCAGAGCCTAGCTGCTGGCCTTGCCGGTCTAGCCCTCTCCCACACCATTGCGCGGGCCATGCTCACGGGGTTCATCACCCGGCGAATCGGATTTTTCCGGACCCCGAAAAACGCTCAGGCCAACGCCTTCATCAAGGCCCTGGGCGACGCCCGCGAGGAACTGCTGTTCGTTGTCGCCCTTGTCCTGGCGATTGTCGGGGTGATGCTGCGGAAAGACAGTGACATGCTCGACATCCACGTCTGGGTGGCAGTGCTGGCCATTCAGGCCATTCCCTATGCCGCATCGGTGGTGGTGTCGGTGATCAGCGGCCTGCCCAAGCTGCCGGCCAAACTGGTCGGGGTCATGGCACCGCTGCGGGGACTGGGCGAGGATTAACTGGAACGGATCAGCTCGAGCAGTTCCTCGGCGCTGATTCGGGTGCTGACATCGGCACCCTCGAGGAGTGAATTGGCAAGATCCCGTTTTTCCTGGTGCAGGCGAACGATCTTTTCCTCAATGGTATTGGCGGTGACCAGCCGGTAGACGGTAACCGGCCGTTTCTGGCCGATCCGGTGTGCCCGGTCGGCCGCTTGGTCCTCAACAGCGGGATTCCACCAGGGATCCATGTGAATGACATAATCGGCGGCGGTCAGGTTCAACCCCAGACCGCCGGCCTTCAGGCTGATCAAAAACAATTCTCCCTCCCCCGCCTGAAAACTTTCCACCTGCTGCTGCCGATCTTTGGTTGGGGTGGCACCATCCAGATATTTGTAGTCAATGCCCCGTTCATCGAGAAAGGCCCGGATCAGGGCCAAGTGGCCGGTGAATTGACTGAACACCAGTGCCTTATGGCCGCCGCCCAGCAATTCCTCAACCGTCTCGGCAAAGACTTGGAGCTTGGTTGAAGGAATCTCGATCTGCTCGTTGACCAGCTTGGGATTGCAGCAGGCCCGCCGCAGGCGCATAATTTCCGCCAGTATCCGCAGGTGCCGCCCCGTTTTTTCGCTGCTCCCCTCGATATTTTCGATCGCCTGTTGCCTGATGGCCTCGTAAAACCGCATTTCCTCCGGCTGCATTTCCACCCGCAGGGTTATTTCCGTTCGCGGCGGCAGTTCTTCCAAAACCTGTGATTTGATTCGACGCAACATGAAAGGGCGGATAAGCTTTTTCAAGGTTCGCCGCGCTTCCCGGTCATGATATTTTTCGATGGGGATGCCGAATCGCCGGTTAAACTGCTTGTAGGTTCCGAGCAGGCCTGGATTGATAAAACCAAAAAGATTCCACAGCTCTCCGAGGTGATTTTCAATGGGTGTGCCGGTGGTGATCAGGCGAAACCTCGCGTCGAGCCGCATCGCGGCCTTTGACCGTTTGGTCGCTGCATTCTTGATGGCCTGCGCCTCATCGAGCACAATCGACTGCCACTTGACCTGTGCCAACAGTTCGATTTCCTGTTGCAGCAACGTATAACTGGTCACCAGCAGATCAAACTTCCCGAGTGACGGGATGATTTCATCCCGGATCGACTCCGAAAACATAAGAAAATTGAGGGTCGGCGCAAAGCGGTTCACCTCAGCTTCCCAGTTCATGCACACCGAAGTAGGGGCAACCACCAGCGTTGGCCCTTGATGGGCCAGGCTGAGGATCACCGCAATCGATTGCAGCGTCTTACCCAACCCCATGTCATCCGCCAGACAGGCGCCGACACCGAGATGGGCCAGACGGCTCATCCAGATGAATCCCTCCTTCTGATAATCGCGCAACTCAGCTTTCAGGGTCGAGGGGACCTTGGGGGTCAGTTCCTGGGCATCGGTGATTGCCTGCAACCGCTGCCGCCATCCTTGATCAGCCTTGGTCTGCGCCTGATGGGTCAGTTCCTCCAGGGCAACGGCGGCCAGGGGATGAATCTTCACTTCATGCTCATTGCCCGGTTGACTGTTGCCGTAGAGAATCAGCTCCTCAAGCCGGTTGCGAAACTCCTGGGTCAGGGCAAGAAACTGGCCTTCCCCCAAGGGTATGAAGCGGCTCCTCGTTTCCCGGACCTTGTCCAGCAAGGTCTTGAGCTCCATGACCTCGTCCTGGTCAATTTTCAGTTGCCCGGAAAAAGAAAACCAATCCTGCTGGCTGGTACGAATATTCAGATTCAGCTGGTTCACTCCAGCCTGTCGTCGAACCGCGAGCTTTTCTCCTTCCGGCCATTCCAGGATAATCCGGTCCTTGATCTCCTCGATCTCCAGCAGCACCTGCAGGCACTCTTCCGGATCAACCAGGTGCCACTCCCGTTTATTTTCCTGCTCAAAATCGATGGCCAGGTCGAGCATAGGGCAACTCTCTTCGACTTCCCTCGCCTTCTGTTCCTCCAATCGCAGGTTCCGCTTGGTCCGCAACCGTTTGCCGTCGATCTCGCTCACCAGGTTCGCCACCCCGGCACCAGGCTTCAGATAGGGCCCGCCGTCGGTAAATGGACGAACAAACAGCTCAATACGAAAACCGCTGCCGTAGGGGATGATATGCACATGGATAGTGGAATCGCTCTCCACCAATTCAGCCGTAACCCCCTCGCCGGGGACCTCGATGGCCGAATGCACGGTCATGAAAGAGGCAATATTGCCGATGGCGTCCAGCAATTGACGGCTGGCGGCAAGCGGTACGAGCAGCCCGTCCCGCCCTGTAATTTCGGCAACTCTTCGATGCTCCTCGCTGATGCGGATGATGCGGTAACGGGTGGGCGTTTCCGGCCAGACGGCAACGGCTCCTGCACCGATGTCCTGATAGAAATGGATGAAAAGCGACTCGCCCTTGCGTTCGACCACGAGTTCAGGTTCCCCGGCAACGATCTCGACCGGCGTCTGCGGTGATCGTTTGAGAAACACCAGGGGATGGCCAACAAGGGCGGGGAGCGCTTGTTCCGGATTGAAAGCATACCCCCCGTTCTTGCCCCCACTCTCCTCTGCCTGGTAGAGCGCGGCGCAGATTGACCGGTCCTGACTGGTCAGATAATCAAGCTCCCGGTCAAGAAGCAGCCGCTGATAGGCGATGCTCCGTCCCTTGGTCCAACTGCCGGTGGCCGATCGTTTCTGTTCTCTCGGGATCAGTTCCAAGGAGCCGTCGACATGATCAATCAGCCAGCAGAGCCGCGTCGAACGTTCAGGTTGCCGAATCTTGCTGGTGACCTCGATTAACTCCTGCAGGCTTTGCTTCCAGGGGGCATTCGGTGCAATAAGATGGGTCAGGTAGCGGCAATTAAGGCGCGTGGCCAACTCCCGCGCCACCTGTTGCATGGCGGGCTGATTGCTGTCCAAGGTGGCCAGCAATTCCGCTGATTCCATGGCGACCCAGAGAAAGCCGTTATCGCGAGCTCGCTCGTGCAATTGCAGTAACATTGCCTGAAAATTAGGCGGTACTTCCACCCCCATCCAATAAAGCGACAGCATGGCCACCAGAGAGGTCAGGCTGCGTTCGTCGGCGATCAGCCCCTCGGTGAGGGCCAGCATATCGGGCAGGGTTTCGTCGCTTGAGCGGAGGACTGCGTCAAGAAAACGATACGGCATCTCCTCGGCACACCCATTACAGCGATGCAAAACTGTGGCAACCGCCTCGCAGATACGGTCACGATCCCCCTCTGCATCGCGGGCCAGCAGAGCAAAAATGCAAAACAACCCGGTGATGCCGAAGAAAAAGCAGGGCTGGGTGCCGGCATACTGCTGCAGATGACGCAAGTCTTCGTTAAACAGTTCCAACGCCTGTTCAGTGTCGCCAGCAAGAAAGGCGGCCGACCCGGCAAAGCCCGATCCGAGAAAGGAATCGCCGTGCTGCTCAAGGAGCTGCTGCAGATCATCAAGACGCCCCTGCAACAAATAGCAGCCAGCCAATAACCGGCGAAAGGGTACACGTTCATCCGCAGGAACGGTCTGGGCCTGTTCATCCGCAAGGAAGGCGAGAATGGCTGGAAAATGGTGCAACCGTTCCTGCGAATAGCGGATCACCTGATCCAGCAGAAAAAACTGAAAGGAACCGGGCAAGGTGACAAACCAAACAGGATCAAAAGCATGGGCGGCCACCAGGACTGCCGGTGGTTCGATGGCAAGATAGCGATGGCACTCGCCCTCCAGAAAGACGAGGGCTTCGTCCAATTTGTCGAAGTTCTGACTGTACAAACCGATACGAAATTGCCGCAAGGCCCGCCAGCATCTGGTCGGCCATTTGCCGTGCGTGTAGTCGACCGGGGCTGATTTTTCAATCAAGGAGGCTAGCCGCGAAAAACGCTTTTGGGTGACGGCCTGGCGGGTTAATACCTCGGCCAACACGGGGGGGCATTGATTCTTGGCATTGAGGAAGCCTTTGCTTCTCAATCTGGTGACCATCTCGCTGATTTCCTCACTACTGGGGCGGTGATCCCCAAAAAGGGTAGGATCCAGGCTGATAAGGCATCGGCCGAGAAAGCCGGCCGAGACGGGCTCGTAGACAATGGAGATGAACTGCAAAAGGAGTTGTTCTACTGCGGGAAGGGCAGCGAGCACCTGAAGATCAATGGCGTTTCTAGACGCCGGAACGCATTTTTCCGAATGAAGAAGTTCAATATTTTTTTTCAAAATACCCTATGTTCGTCTGAAATTACCCGGCTTGCCTGTAGTGGTGCACAGACAGACCATACACAAACACCCGATGGGGGTGGGACTCTTCGACGCTGCTTGAGTCAAGCCGCAGGCCCCAAAGACCGGGAAAGCGGTCCCTGCGGCAATGTCCGTGCCACCGGTTTTGCAGTTACCTGCCCATCAATATCATTACAGCATTCTGGCATTTGTCCAGATGTTCGCCTCTTTCCTCAACTGACCAAGCCAGGCGGCCATCAATGCATTTTTTCCGGCATCTTGCAACTGCTGCTCAAGGATACGCTGTTCGTTGGCATCCAGCTTCTCCTTGCCCTGGCGGGAGTCAATAATCTGATACAGATAAAAAATCGTCCCGACGGTGAGCACCTTCTCGGGGAAAATATCTTTGCCAACCAGGGAAAAGGCGTCCTGGCGAAGCTCGTCGGGAACTGTACCCGCTGGTCCGCTTCGTTTCAGGTACTCGGTTTGTTTACTCTGGAGGCCCGCAGGCCAACTGTGCTGCTCCCTCGCCTTCTTCAAAAATTCCTCGGCGGCAGATCGGGCCAGCTCAACGCTCTTTTCCTTCTTGTAATCTGCAACCACCCGTTCGCGGACTGCTGCGAGTTCAGGCACCACCGATTCCTTGACGTCATCGACAAAAAGAATCGCATAGCCGCCTGCGGTTTCCACGATGGAGCTTAACTCACCCTTGCGCAGGCTGAAGGCTGCCTGCAGAAATGCGGCATCGCCGACCACCTCTTCTTTCGGCGGCAGATCACGTGAAAAAAAGTCGGTCCGGTGCACAGGGTTGCTGCCTTGCACACTGCTGTATTTGGCCATGCTTCCGGCCCTGATAATGTCTTCATAGGCGGCCGAGGCCTTTTTAAAAGTAATCGCCTTCACCCCCTGCCGCTCGAGCACCTTGCGAATAGCAGGAGTGACCTCCTCGAGGGTTTGCGTCTTGGCTGGTGTGACGTCCTCCAGCTTAATGATGTGGTAGCCAAAGGGTGTTTCGACCACACCGCTGACCTCACCTTTTTTCAGGCTAAAAACACTTTCCTCAAAAGGCGGCACCATCTGCCCACGGCTGAAAAATCCCAAATCACCACCTTTGGTTTTGGTCACATCCTCCGAAAACTGACTGGCAAGCAGAGAAAAATCACCGCCTTTTTTAATCTGGGCCAAAATTTTTTCCACTTCAGTTTTTTTCGCGCTCTTGGTTTCCGGTGTATCGTCGGCAGCCACTTTGAACAGGATATGCCGCGCCCGCCGTTTCTCGGGAGCACTGTATGTTTCGGCATGATCCTGGTAATAGGTCCGCACGGCCTCATCGTTGACGATCACCTGCTTCAGGTCATCATTAAAATTAAAGGAGAGATAGAGCAGCTTGCATTGTGGTGCTGTTTTGTACTTTTGTTTGGCAGTCTCATACCAGGCCGTCAGCGTGTCGTCGGCAATCGTGACCCGGGCGATGTACTCTTCACTGTTTATCGCCGCATAGTTGAGCTTGATCTCATGATTAATATACGCAATCCAATTCAGGACCTCTTGCGCGGGCACCATGGAGAAAGCGCCTATCGCTCCAAGAGCCCGGTTTAGGAGCAAATCATGCTGAATTCCGGATTCAAAGGAAGTAGGCGAAAGTTTATTCCGCTCCAATACCGCCTTGTAATTGGCAAGATCGAAGCGACCGTTGCTGTTAAAGACCGCCATCTCCTTGATTTTACCTTGCACTGCCTCTTTACTGATTTGTATGCCAACTTTTCCGGCGCCCTGTCGCAGTAATTCCGACTGAATCAACTGGTCCAAAACCTGCTCTTTCAGCCCGATACTTTCGAGAAAATCTTTGGGTATCTGTCCGCCGAACTGTTGCTTGTAATTCTCGACAGCCCGCTCGTAGTTCTGCTGGAAGTCGCGGTATGAGATCTCCTTGCCATTGACAACCGCCAGAGCATTGGGATTATCATTCAGGTTTGTCCCTACGCCCCAAAATATAAAAACCACCGCAATAATAACGACAATGGCTTGAACGACGACCGACTGTGCATTTTTTCTCAATATATTCAACATAGTAAGCGCAACCCCCTGGGCGATTCAGCAATGTCCGATTTTTTTGGAAGGCGCATTATGTTCAATTTGTCAGCAAGTTACCAGAGAAAAATGCACACAAAAAGCGGCAAAGCAATGGGTGAATCTTCATTCAAAAAAAACAGGGTGTTTGCTTGACAAAGCACCCCCCCTATAGTATTAAACTGGTGATTTTTTAGAATAGGCTTTCATTACTCACCATATTAAACACTTTGGCCAAGGAGGAACACATGGCAACTATTGAGCACAAGGGCAAATCCTACGAGGTAGACGAAGACGGCTTTCTGTTGAAAGGTGCAGAAGAGTGGGATGAGAACTGGGTTGATTATGTAAAAACCGTCGAGGGTATCGTAGATATCACCGATGAGCATCAGAAAGTTATTGATGCTCTTCAGGAATACTACAAGAAAAATGGTATTGCTCCCATGGTTCGTATCCTGTCCAAGACCACCGGTTTTCCGTTGAAACGCATTTATGAGCTGTTTCCGTCTGGACCTGGTAAGGGCGCTTGTAAAATGGCTGGCCTGCCGAAACCGACTGGTTGCGTCTGATCGCCTCCATTTGGTTCTATGATACAAAAAAGGCTGCCTATCCAGGCAGCCTTTTTTTTGGCTCGGCGAAAAATGGGATGGAGAACATATTGTATATATCGCGAGCCCCTGCCCTAGAATGACATCTCCAAAAAATGGGCATGAAAGCGGGTCAAATCTTCCCCGCACTTCCCGCAAATAAACTTCACCTCCCCAAATATTTCCGTGGTGTTTTCCTCCGGTGTAAAGGACCCGTCATTATTTTGCTGATAATGGGTGGTCACCAGGACATTTTCGGCTATTTCGACAAAATGCTTGGCATTGCCGCACTGCTGGCAGGAAATGCGGCCGGCAGGTTCACCGGTTGGGACATGGACTTTCTTCATAGATCACGATAAATAGATGTGTTGTCTTGGCACAATGCCTGATCGCCTTTCAAGAGAAATACTGGATGACAAAGGGGCCCGTTTCCCCCTGCGGCTCCTCTTCGTGCCATTCGACGCGGGCCACCAGGGCATATGGAGAGCCTTGGGACAGCCAAGCCACCAGCGCGTCAACTTGATTCCTCTCCCCTTCGCAGAGCACCGCGACCGTTCCGTCACGCAGGTTTTTTACCCAGCCGGAAACCCCTAGCCGCTCTGCCTCCAGCCTCGTATATTCACGAAACGCTACTCCTTGCACCCTGCCGTGCACTGTTGCATGCACCCTTTTCCGACTCATGGCGCCACCCCCTCTTCTGCAACCAGCGAAAGAAAGGCCTCCTCTGGCAAAATAGCAACCCCCATCTCCTCAGCCTTCTTCCTTTTGCTTCCAGCCTTTTCACCCACCACAAGGTCCGTCACCCGGTGACTGATGCCCGTGGCCACCTGACCGCCGTGCATCTTGACCAGCTGTTTGGCCTCTTCCCGCGAGAGCGTGCGCAGGGTTCCGGTAAAAAGAAAAACCCGTCCGGCTAGGGACGCTTGACTTTTTTCCTGCGACTGGACCACAAGCCCTGCCCCGAGGAGCTGATTGAGCATCTCTTGAGTGGAGGGATCCTGAAAATACTCGAAGAGCGATTCCGCCGTCTGTTCGCCGATCCCCTCAATCTGCTCAAATTTTTCCTTTCCAGCGGTCATCAGCTGATGGAGATCAGCAAAATGCCGGGCCAACAGGCCGGCCGTAACCTCTCCCACATGACGAATGCCAAGGGCGGCGATCAACTGGCCAAGCCCCATGGTTTTCCGGTTTTCGATGGCCGCAAGAACATTCTGGGCGGATTTCTCGCCCCAGCCATCAAGAGCGGCCAATTTTTCCGCATCGAGCCGGAAAAAATCGGGAAGCGTGCGAACAAGTCCCTCACGGACCAGTTGTTCGACATTCTTCTTTCCCAAACCCTCCAGATCCAATCCGTTCTTGCCGGCAAAATAGATCAATTTCTGCAGATGCTGCGCAGGGCAATAGGGGTTGACACAGCGGATCACGGCCTCCCCGGGGACCTGCACCAGGCTGGCCCCGCATTCGGGACACTCGTCGGGAAAAACAACCGGCTGCTCACGGCCATTCCGCATCTCCGGGACCACCTTGACAATCTCCGGGATGACGTCGCCGGCCCGCTGAATGAGTACGGTGTCATGCAGGCGCAGGTCCTTGCGCTCGATCTCATCCCGGTTATGGAGTGTTGCCCGCTTCACCATGACACCATTGACCTCGACCGGCCGCAAATGGGCCACCGGCGTCACAGCCCCCGTCCGCCCTACCTGAAACTCAACCGCCTCAACGAGCGTGGTCGCCTGAATGGCGGGGAATTTCCAGGCCACCGCCCATCGGGGCGCCCGGGTGGTGGCCCCCAACCGTTGCTGCAGCCCCATATCATCGACTTTGACCACCATGCCGTCGATTTCATAATCAAGCTCATCGCGGACAGCCAACATCCGCTGGTACTGCGCCTCAACCTCTGCAAAGTCGACGCAGACCTTGATCATCTCATTGACCGGAAAGCCAAAGCAACGAAGTTCCTCCAGGATGGCTTCCTGGCTTGCGACTGCCAGCACCTCGGCATTGCCGGTTCCGTAGACGAAAAAAGCAAGGGGCCGTTGCGCCGTGATCCGGGGATCAAGTTGACGAAGCGAACCGGCGGCGGCGTTACGCGGATTGGCAAAAGGCGCCTCCCCTTCGTCCTCGCGCTGCCGGTTGAGCTGAAGAAACCCCTTTTTGGAAAGAAACACCTCACCTCTGACGACCAATTCGTCAGGGAGGCGAGTCCCATCACTTCTCGCAAGCCGCAAGGGGATAGAGGGGACGGTTCGCAATTGGGCGGTGATATTCTCGCCGACCAGCCCGTCCCCCCGGGTCGAGCCCTCGACCAGGACGCCCTGCCGGTACACCAGTTCCACCGCAAGACCATCCAGTTTGGGTTCAGTAATGAAACGAAGAGGACGATCAGTTTTGAGATATCGGCGCACTTTTTCCTCAAAAGACGCGAACTCAGCGGCACTGAAAATATTCTCCAGACTGAGCATAGGCGAGACATGCCTGGCTGGGGGAAAGGTCTGGAGAGGGGAAGCGCCGACACGATGACTCGGGGAGTCCGCGGTGACCAGCTCAGGATGCGCTGTTTCCAGTTCCAGCAACTCCCGAAACAGGGCATCGTACTCGCCATCGGAGATCACCGGGTTGTCGAGCACATGGTAGCGATGTCCATGAAATCGGATCTGCTCCCGCAGTTGCTCCAGCCGGTCAGCTGTCCCCTGGTCCATGCTGCTACATATCCTCGATCAACACTCCGCCCTTGGCGATACTGTCCCTAGTCTCCTCGTCAATGAAGAGGAGGACAGCCTCCTTCGGTTTTCCGGTGGTTTCGGCAATCACATCGGTGACCCCTTGGGCGAGTTTCTGTTTTTGTTCCTTGGTGAGCTTTCCAGCTACTCTAATACTGACGTACGGCATACCAACCTCCTTGGTTCATGTTGATCGCTAGATCGCGATAGCATAAAATGACCGGGCGCTGATCAGCCACAAACAAGGGCCAACCGGGGTGAACGCGCCATCCTTTTTGCAAGACAAACCCCTTCAATACAGGTAAAAGATAGCAGAATTTGACGGGTAAGTCGATGAGCTTTCCGCTTGGACAAGATGAAGTCCATCCCGCAACGAGGAGAATAAACCATGCATATTATCGTCACCGGTGGCGCCGGCTATATCGGTAGCCACACCTGCCTGGAACTGCTGAATGCCGGCCATCAGGTGACCGTGATCGATAATCTCTGCAACAGCAGCAGAGAATCGATCAGGCGGGTAGAGGAATTAACTGGCAAATCCATCGCCTTTTTCGAGGTTGACCTGCTGAATGCTGACAAGCTGCGCGACGTGTTCGTGCAAACTCCGGATGCCGCGGCGGTTGTCCATTTCGCCGGACTCAAGGCCGTAGGCGAGTCAGTGGAGCAACCGTTACTGTATTACCACAACAATCTTGGATCAACCCTCAATCTCTGCCGGATCATGCAGGAACAGGGAGTGCCCAACATTGTTTTTTCCTCCTCCGCCACTGTCTATGGTGATCCGGCCTCCGTGCCCATCAGGGAAGATTTCCCTCTGTCCTGCACCAATCCCTATGGCCGCACCAAACTGATGATCGAAGAGATCCTGCGTGATCTCCACGTGGCCGATCCTCGGTGGAATGTCATTCTGCTTCGTTATTTCAATCCGGTCGGCGCCCATGAGAGCGGCCGGATCGGCGAGGATCCCAACGGCATCCCTAACAATCTTACGCCTTATATCGCTCAGGTGGCCATCGGCAAGCTGCCGCAACTCTCGATCTTCGGCGACGATTACCCTACCCCTGACGGCACCGGCGTACGCGACTACATCCACGTGGTCGATCTGGCGCGCGGTCACCTGCGGGCCCTGGAAAAACTGCAAGAAAACCCGGGGGTGGCCGTCTACAATCTGGGCACAGGACGCGGTTATTCGGTCCTGGAGATGGTTGCGGCCTTTGCCCAGGCGAGCGGCAGACAAATCCCCTACCGCGTCACTGGCCGCCGGGCCGGTGACATTGCCCAGTGCTATGCCGACCCGGCCCTAGCCAAGAGCGAACTGGGTTGGCAGGCCCAATTCGGCATCGAGGCAATGTGCATCGACACCTGGCGATGGCAGACGGCCAACCCTCAGGGGTATACACAGGATTGACCACGCTCTGAGCAGACACGAGAAAAAGAAGAGCGGACCCGAAAAACAGCCCGTTGTTCATCCGTCCAATCAATAGACACCAACGAGAACGCAACACTGTGACGACAGCCGAGGACACCCTCTACGCCGCAGGCGCGGTCGAGGAGGATTTCACCTTCAACGACCGGGTGGCGGATGTATTCGATGACATGCTCAACCGTTCCATTCCCTATTACCGCACGGTGATCGACGGGATGGCGCAACTTTTTGCGTGCCGTCTGGCGCCTGGATCAACGCTCTATGATTTGGGGTGTTCGACGGGCACGACCCTGCTGGAATTGTCGAGGCGCCTGCCTGACATGGATTTTCATTACATCGGCATTGACAACGCCCCGGCCATGCTTGACAAGGCCCGCCGCAAAAGTGCCATGTACAATAAAAGCGAGACGCTGCAATTCCGGCAAGCCGACATTACGTGTTGCCCCCTGCCCCAGGCAGCGGGCATTATTTGCAATTACACCCTGCAGTTTCTCCGCCCCCTGACCCGGCAAGCCTTTGTCAGACGCATCTATCAGGCGCTTCCCGAAGGAGGTGTCTTTTTTCTCAGCGAAAAGACCATCTCCCATTCCGGTCGTCTCAACCGCGATTTCATCGAAATTTATCACGCCTTTAAAAAGAAACAGGGGTATTCGGAACTTGAAATCGCCGCCAAACGCGAGGCTTTGGAGAACGTCCTTATCCCCTTTTCCCTTGATGAAAACATCGTGCTCATGCGGGAGGCCGGCTTCGAAGAGGTCGAAACCTTCTTCAAATGGTTTAATTTCTCCGCCCTCGTTGCTCTCAAACGGTGAGCCCATGGACCTGCTCACCTCTTTTCCCAGAGCCGACACCGATCGGCTCAGAACCCTTCTCGCCGAAAAATCCTTGTGGATTCAACAGGAAAAAAAAGGATTTCTCCGTTATCGATCGCTCCTGCAGTCTGTACAGCATCTGCGGGCTTCTTCCTGCGACTTTTCCAGCGATGTAGTCCGCATCGGCACGGAGGCCGATGTGACGCCAGACGAGCAGCGGCTGGTCTATCAAACCCTGCGCGGATTCAAGCCCTGGCGCAAGGGTCCCTTTTCCGTTTTTGGCATCGACATCGACGCCGAATGGCGCAGTGAACGCAAATGGAACCGTCTCATCCCCGAACTCCCCGACCTTGAAGGCAAGATTGTGGCCGATATCGGCTGCAATAACGGCTACTACCTTTTCCGCATGGCGCATCACCAGCCGTCCCTGGTCCTCGGATTTGAACCGTATGTGCAGCACTACTATACCTTCAACACCCTCAACACCTTTGCCGGTCAACGGCATCTCCAGGTCGAGTTGCTCGGCATCGAACATCTCAATCTCTTCCCCGAAAGCTTCGATGTGATCTTCTGCCTCGGCATCTTGTACCATCGACCCTCACCGGTGGAAGCGCTGCGCGATCTCCACGCCGCGCTGAAACCCGGCGGCTGGCTGGTTGTCGAATCGCAGGCCATTCCAGGAAACGAACCGGTGGCCCTGTTTCCGCAATCGACCTATGCCAAGGTTCCAGGCACCTGGTTTGTGCCGACAGCCTCCTGCCTGCACAACTGGATGGTACGGACAGGTTTCCGGGACGTCCACCTGTTCTGTGAACACGCCATGAGCAGTGAAGAGCAGCGGCGAACCGCCTGGATGGACTTTGAATCCTACGAAGATTTCATTGACAAGGAAAATCCGGCGCTTACTATAGAGGGGTACCCGGCGCCCCGCCGGGTATTCTTCAAGGCCGCAAAGTAGCTGTCCAAGCAAAGAACGCTCGCCAACGTACCCCGGGCTGGATAACAACAGCCAAAAAATAGCACATCAAACGAACAAGGTGAATTGATTATGAATGCACAAGACTGCACACTGTACCACGGCGGCCTCAAAGGGGCGGAATCCGTTTTTGGCGAAAACGCCGAGCAATATGCTGTCCAGGAGGTGGTTTTCAGCTTTGACGGTCATCGGCTCAACCGGGACCGCAACACCGTGACCCTGAGCGAAGAGGAGTTGCAACGGGGCGATATCAGTATGGAACTCGCGTCGCGGATGATGAACCGGACCTACTATGAAACCGAGAAGATCCGCCGGGTTCTGCAGACGATTTTCCACATGGTTAACAAGGGACACCAAGTCTTTGTCATCGGCACGATCCTGGAGGACAATTCGGTCAAGGGCGGCACCGGTTGGGCGGTGGAACTGGCAAAACTCTTCAATCGGCCGCTGCATGTGTTCGACCAGCCCCGCAGCCAATGGTTTACCTGGAAGGACGGGGCCTGGAAGGAAGACAGCCCCAAAATTTGTTACAACACCTTTGTCGGATCGGGCACCCGCTATCTCAGCGACGCAGGTTTCGCCGCCATCAACCAGCTCTTTGCCGACAGTTTCGCCAAATAATCGCTGCTTTTCGCACGCTTCTTACCTTGCGCATAACCCGATTTTCCGGCACGCTCTCCGGGAAATCGGGACAACACCTCAACACCCCCGCTCTACTTGCCGATACAGAACTGGCTGAACACCGTATCCAGAACATCTTCAGGAGTGGTCAGTCCAGTGATGTCCCCTAGATAATCAAGGGCTGCCTGCACCTCGACCGCCAGCAGATCGACCGGTGCACCGGTAGTCATCGCCTGTGCAAATCGCTGGCAGGCAGCCAAAGTTTGGATGAGCACAGCTCGGTGCCGGGTATTGGGCGCACAGGTCATCTGCTCGGTAAGCTCACCTTTTTCAGCCACAATCGCCCGATAGACGGCGTCCTGCAGTTCTTCTATCCCTTGATGCGTCTTGGCTGAAATCATCACAACACTCGCGCCGGGAAATTCGCGACCCGAAGCCTCCAGCTGCCCATCCGTGGCCAAGTCCTTCTTGTTGACCACCACCAGATGTTTTTTCTCCCGGATGCTGTCGTAGAGCGCACGGTCACGCGGTTCCATGCCTGCAAGGGCGTCCACCAGAAACAAAATCAGATCGGCCTCTTCCAGTTTCTGCCGCGCCCGCTCGATGCCCAGGGCTTCGACCGGATCTTCATGCATCCGAATGCCGGCAGTGTCAACCAGATGCACCGGGATGCCGCGAACGGCGATTCGCTCCTCGATAGTGTCCCGGGTCGTTCCAGGAAGCGGCGTTACCAAGGCCCGCTCTTCGCGCAACAAAGCGTTCAGCAGGCTTGACTTGCCGACATTCGGCCGGCCGGTAATGACCACCTTGACGCCCTCGCGAACAATTTCACCCTGCTCGGCCAAGGCAATCAAACGTTCCAGCGGGGCAATGACCAGTGCTTGCACCTGCGCGGTCGCCTCGACGGTGTTGAATATCTCGACATCGTCATCGGGAAAATCAATGGCCACTTCCAACAGGGCGAGAAAACCGATCAGCTGCCGCCTGATAGCTTCCAGGTGCTCAAACAGTTGTCCCTGGAGCTGATTAGCTGCCAAGCGGGCACCGGTTTCGGTTTGCGCCTGCAAAAGATCGAGGACGGCCTCCGCTCGGGTCAGGTCGATCCGGCCGGCAAGAAAGGCCCGCTTGGTAAACTCGCCCGGTTCCGCGGGGCGGCCACCCCATTCGAAGATGGTCCGCAGGATGGCCTGGAGAACGACGGAGGAACCGTGGCAATGCAATTCGACCACATCTTCCCGGGTATAGGTATGGGGGGGACGCATGTAGACAGCCAAGGCTTCGTCCAGAACCTGCCCGTCCCGGTTGATCACGGTGCCGTAATAAAGGGTGTGGCTGATGAAATGCCTGCGGGGGTTACGGGGAACAAAAAGCTTGTGGAGTAACGGGAGAGCCTCCGGACCTGAAATCCGGATAATACCAATCCCCCCAGTGCCTGGCGCGGTAGCAATTGCAGCAATGGTGTCAGTCGTCGGATGGACGGCCACCTTGCCCTCCCCGCCGTTTTTTCGAAACCGGACGCCGGCCCTTGCCGGATTTGTAAATCAATACTTTTTTGAACAACCCCTCGCCGACCGAACGGCTGCGCACCCCTTTGTCGTCCTGCAGCACCATGTGCACCACCCGTCGCTCTGAGGGATTTAACGCCGGAATGGCCTGAGTCTTGCCGTCTATCTTTACCTGTGCGGCAAGCTCAACGGCCCGCACCTTCAGTTCCTCCGTTCTTCGCTCCCGAAAATCGCCAGCATTGAGGGCGAGCATAATTCTGTCGGGGAGATGGCGAGCCACCATTTTGCGCAGCAAATACTGCAGGCTGTCCAAGGTTCGCCCCTCGGGACCGACAATATGCGCTTCATGCGGTCCAGTGATGTTACACTGGACCGTATTCTCTTCAAAAACAACCTGTACCTCTGAGGGCAGGCCCATCAAGGTCAGCAGGCGGTCCAAATCGGCCTGAATGGCGTCGAGACTTTCCGCCGATGGGGGCTCGAGAGGAATTTCCTCTTCAGCCTCTTCTGCTTCGTGGCTTTGTACTTCCTCGTCGTGCTCCCTTTTGCCCTTACTTTTTTCCTCAGCAGACCCAGGGGTGGAGGAGGAGGTCGCATCGTTAGGGCCTATCTCTGGCTCAGTTGCCACATGACCTGCTTCCTCGACGGGCAACGTCAGCTCGGCTGGGGCCTTTGCCTCAACCGGGATAGTCTTCTCAACCAGGTCAGCTGGCGGTGGAGAGACGTTGACTTCCTCATGCGGTGCAACCGTCTTGCGTTGCACCCGGATGTGGGCTTTTTTCTTGCACAGGCCAAAAATACCGGCCGAACCGGTTTCCAGGATCTCGATATCCATTTCCTCCCGGGAAACCCCGAGAGCCTTGCACGCCTGTTCGATAACCTCGGCTATATCCTTACCGTAAAAATCTTTTCCTTTCGCCATGATAAACCATCTCCGCCTTAGGGCTTAGGCCTTATTCTGCCGATTGATGAGATACTGTTGCAAGATAGAGAGCAGGTTGTTGACAAGCCAGTACAGCACCAAACCCGAAGCGAAATTGATAAACATGACCGTGAACACAATCGGCAAAAACTGCATGATACGCGCCTGTGTTGGATCAGCCGTAGTCGGGGTCATTTTCTGTTGAAAAAACATGGATGCCCCCATCAGCAAGGTCAGAATCGGAATACCGTGCAGATAGGGGATATCGAAACCGATCCATAGCCTGTCAGGGGCGGACAGATCGTTGATCCACAACATGAAGGGGGCGTGCCGTAACTCGATGGCCGCCAGCAGCACCTGGTAGAGGGCAAAAAAGAAGGGGATCTGAATCAGCATAGGCAGGCAACCACCCACCGGGTTGACCTTGTAGGTTTTATACAAGGTCATCATCTCCTGGTTCATCTTGGCCGGGTCATCCTTGTACCGCTCCCGTAACTTGGCAATCTTGGGTTGGAGCTTCTGCATGTTTTTCATGGATTTCATACCCTTTTGGGTAATCGGCCAGAAAACCAGTTTGATCAGCACGGTCAACAGGATAATGGCAAGACCGTAGTTGCCGCTGTATTGATGGAAAAAGTTAAGCAACCACAGCATTGGTTTGCCCAGAACATCAAACCACCCGAAATTGACTGATTTTGCCAGGTCATTGCCAGCCGACTCAAGAATTTGCAACTTTTTAGGACCAAAATAGAGTGTATAGGCGTACGATTTGGCTTCATGGGCTGCGATCGTCTGGATACCCTCGGTAATCAAAGTCCGCACCTGCTGTTCCGATCCCTGCAGGGTTACCGTCACCGGATTGCCTGTGGCCGGGATCACGGAGGTCATGAAATAATTGTCGACAAATCCCGTCCAACTGACCTTGCCCTGCAAAACCACAGGCCCCTCGGTCAACTTTTTGGGTTTCGTCTCCACCAATGCGCCGTTGACATAGGCAGCAGGTCCGGAAAACAAAAATTGACTGCTTTCGGAGGCATGGGAAAAAGGCTCGTTGTCCAACGACAGGGCGGGAGAGACCTGCACCGGTTTATCGGTGGTATTCTGCACTTTGTATTCGGCATTGATCAGATAACTGTCACCGCGGAAAGTCAGAGTGCGGACGATCGTAAGCCCTTCGGCCAATGAGGCGGTCATGGTCAGTTTGGCGGTTTCACCCTCCTTGGCCAGTGCAATGCTGGGTTTGTCCCCTTTAAACAACGGCAGAGAGGTGCCGGCACCGTTATCGAGCGAAAAAAGCACGGGCAAATCGCCAAGCCCCTTGCCGAGGATCAACTGCATCGGCCCGGAATCCTTATCCATCTTGTTGCGGTAATTTTTAAGCACAAAACTCTGAAAACCACCGCCCTGTTCCTTGACCACCGCAGTATAGAGCGGGGTGTCCACCGTGATATCCTTGGCCTTGGGATCCTTGACAACCGAGGGCTGACTGTTGCCTGCCGGGGCGATTGCGGCCGGTGCGGAGGCTGGTGCGCTGGCGGGCCCGTTTGCCTGTTGCTGAGCCTGGGGAGCAGCCGGTGGCGGTGGCGGGGCCGGGGTAGGGAACAAGTACTGATAACCAACCAAGATAACGAGAGAAAGAACAATGGCCAGAAAGGCTCTGTTTAAATCCATGGCAATACCTTTAAGAACCCCTGATCGCGCAGAGGTGTTGATGGAAAAGGAATATACGTCTGCGGCGTCCGCTCATTTGACCGGATCATAGCCGCCCCGGGAAAAGGGATGGCAACGGACTATCCGCCACAAGGCCAGAAGCGTTCCCCGGAGAGCACCGTATTTGGTAACGGCTTCAATCGCATACTGGGAGCAGGAAGGAACGAAACGGCAGGCAGGGGGGAAAAGGGGAGAAATGAGGTATTGATACCCCCTGAACAACGCTATCAGGCACATCCCTGGCAGTTTGAGCCACCCAGTAAAGCGATGCAAGCCTCCAGCAGAGGCCTTGTTCGGCTGTTTAGACAAGGGCATCTCTTCCACCTGGTTAAGCGCCGATGATTTGAGCCACACTGGTTTGCATGTCAAGCAGACTGTTGATTGCGAATCCAGGGCGAATCGTCAGCACGACATCGACGGCTGCAGGAAACAGATCACGGTTCAGACGGAAAACTTCCCGTATCAACCGTTTGATCCTGTTACGCCGCACCGCATTGCCGGCTTTCCGGTGCACACTGATTCCTAACCGATTGTACGCAAGGGCGTTCGGCAGGATGATCAGGGCAAATCCGTCGCCCCAGAGCCGCCGGCCAGACCGGTAAACGCGCTGGAACTCCCCGGTTGTTCGCAAAAGATGTTTTTTTGGGAGTGTGAGACGATCCAAATGGCTTAGGCAGCCAACTGTTTGCGGCCTTTAGCTCTTCTTCTTTTGATCACCGCTTGGCCGGATCGTGTTTTCATACGCACGAGAAAGCCATGGGTGCGGGCACGTTTGGTGTTGCTGGGCTGGTAGGTTCTTTTGCTCATAATCCAATTCCTTTATTGCAGACAATCTGTTTAATAGAGGGCATAGGGTGACGGTTTCCCCCATGGCTCAACGGTTCTTTTTTCTCGTCCCGGACCTGCGCGCCGGCGGTGAGAATGCAGGCAAACGGGCATCTTAAAAGCGGAAACGGCAACAAGCCGTCTGTTCACTTTTAAAAAGTATCTATTTTAATCATAGTGCACCGTTTCTGTCAAATTATTTCACCTCGATAAAGGTCAAGCATGCAACCGCAGCGCTATCAGGATATCGATTGGAACCTCCTCTGGAGCCAGGCGCTGGCAGAGAAATCATGGCAATCCAAAGGTGCTTCCGACTGGGACGCCCGGGCGGTCTCCTTTGCCCAAAGAACCGAACAATCGCCCTATACTCACGCCTTCCTTCACTTGCTGAATCCTGATCCCGGCTGGTCGGTCCTTGATGTCGGCAGCGGTCCCGGAACATTGGCCCTGCCGCTGGCGTCCCGGGTGAAGGCGGTCACCTGTATTGATTTCTCGGCCACCATGCTGAAAATTCTGGCCGACCGGGCCGCAGAGAAACAGCTTGCCAACATCAGAACCTGCCCCATCTCATGGACCGACGACTGGAAACAACATGGGGTCGCCCCCCATGATCTCGTCATTGCCTCGCGCTCCTTGGCCGTACCCGATCTTGACGCTGCCCTCCGCCGACTCACCGACTTCGCCCTCCATAAGGTAGCGGTCACCGACCGGGTCGGCTACGGTCCCTTTGATCCTGATGCCTTTGCCGCTGTCGGCCGCCCTCTGAATCCTGGCCCGGATTATATCTATACGGTCAATATCCTCTACCGGATGGGCTATCTGGCAACCGTTGATTTTATCCGGCTGGAAGAAACCGCGCGCTACCCATCCTTCGGCCATGCCGCTTCCCGCTACCTGTGGATGTTCCGGGATCTGTCGGCAGCCGAAACCAACCAGCTGCATCGCTACCTTCATTCCATCAGCGTCCTCCATGCGGATGGCACGGTTTCCCTGCATTGCCGCCACGTCCCGACCTGGGCCTTCATCAGTTGGCATCCTGATCGTTCCCCGCAATTGCCGGGCAGCAAACAATGCGGCTAAGTGCCGTACCGCTCTCTTCACCGGGACGGGGCGATAAACCCCAGGGTGCTTGCAAATATAAGCCGATACCGTATAATGGCGTTCTTTTCCAGGACTGGTTGCGGGCCTTGTGCGCAGATACCGCAACTTGCCAATCTTCAGCCGATGTGCTCAGCGCATCCACGGATACTCATGACTGACTTTGACATCGCCGTCATAGGCGCGGGCCACGCCGGCTGTGAAGCTGCGCTGGCCGCGGCCCGCATGGGCTGCCGCACCCTTGTATGCATCATCAACGCCGACACCATCGGCGCCATGTCCTGCAATCCAGCCATTGGCGGTCTGGCCAAGGGGCACCTGGTCAAGGAAATTGACGCTCTGGGCGGTGAAATGGCGAAAAACATTGATGCCACCGGTATCCAATTCCGCCGGCTCAACACCAGCAAGGGTCCGGCGGTCCGTTCTTCCCGGGCACAGGCCGACCGGCTGCTGTATCGGCTCCGCATGAAACATGTCCTGGAAAACCAGCCCAACCTGGCGATCCGTCAAGCGGTCGTGGACGAAATCCTGATCGAGAACGGTCAGGTTGCCGGCCTGCGCACCTCGCTGGATGAACATATCCGGGTCAAGGCGATCGTCGTGGCCACCGGCACCTTCCTCAATGGCCTGATCCATGTCGGTTTGAAAAATTTCCCGGCTGGCCGCATGGGGGACGTCCCCTCAACCAAGCTGGCTCAGTGGTTCGCCGCCGCCGGTTTTTCCGTGGGCCGCATGAAAACGGGGACAACACCGCGGCTTGACGGCAACACCATCGACTACTCCCGGCTGGAGGCTCAGCACACCGACGAGGAACCGGTCCTCTTTTCCTTCTCCTCAAGCGGCGAACCGCCATTGGCTCAGCGGCCCTGTTACATCACCTACACCAACGAGCGCACCCACGAAATCATCCGCGGCTCCATTCATCAATCGCCGATGTATGCCGGCATTATTGAGGGTGTGGGCGCCCGATACTGTCCCTCGATTGAAGACAAGGTCATGCGGTTTCCTGAGAAAATCCGCCACCAGATTTTTCTCGAACCCGAGGGCCTTGAAACCATCGAAGTATATCCCAACGGCATTCCCACCAGCCTCCCCTTGGCCACCCAGATCGCCATGGTCCATTCGATTCCCGGATTGGAGCAGGCACGCATCATCCGCCCCGGTTACGCCATTGAATATGATTATGTCGACCCAACCGAATTGAAACCAACGCTGGAGACAAAAAAAATCGGAGGCCTCTTCCTCGCCGGCCAGATCAACGGCACCTCTGGTTACGAAGAAGCGGCCGGTCAAGGACTGATGGCCGCGATCAACGCGGTTCAGTCTGTGCGGGGAGAAGCGCCGGTCATTCTCGACCGGTCCCAGGCGTATCTCGGCGTGCTGATTGACGATCTTGTGACCCTCGGCACCAAGGAGCCCTACCGCCTGTTCACCTCACGGGCGGAATACCGCCTGCTTTTAAGGGAAGACAACGCGGATATCCGGCTCAGAGAAATTGGGTATCGGATCGGGCTGGTAGACGAACCGACCTGGAAAACGTTTCAGCACAAGCAGCGATGTATCGAACAAACGGCTCGTCAACTCGACGAAACCCGGATCAAGCCCCGGGAAGCAGTCAACGCCTTTCTCGCGCGGCACAATTCCACAGCGATCACCCAGGCCGTAACCCTCGCGGAGCTGTTGCGCCGGCCGGAGATTCGGCTGCAGCACCTCTACGATCTCGCCGGAGAGCCTGACCTCGGCCTTTCATTGCCTGCCGAGGCTCTGGCGTTTCGGGACGAAATTGAACTCCAGGTGAAATACGAGGGGTATATCAGACGGCAGGAGGAACAGATCATCCGCTTCAAAAAACTTGAACGTATTGAACTGCCCCCCGACATGGTCTACAAGGGCTTACCTGGCCTTTCCAATGAAGTGGTTGAAAAGCTGACCAGGGTGCAGCCCCGATCCCTGGGCCAGGCCTCAAGGATTTCCGGCATCACCCCGGCGGCCCTGTCCGTCCTTCAGGTGCACTTAAAACGCCTGGGCATTCTCTAAACAGAGGGTCGCGGAAAAAAATGCTTACATATCCTTCGATCGATCCGATCCTGCTCTCCCTCGGCCCTGTACAGATCCGCTGGTATGGCCTGATGTACGTCATCGGCTTTACCGCTGCCTACCTGCTGGTCATGTATCAGGCAAAAAAATTCCGTTGGCAGCAGCTGCTGCACCATATTGACAATCTGCATCTAACCCTGATTTTGGGAGTGGTCATCGGCGGCCGTCTCGGGTACGTACTTTTTTACAACCCGGCCCATTATCTTTCCCATCCCCTCGAAATACCTGCCATCTGGTCTGGGGGCATGTCCTTTCACGGAGGCTGCCTGGGGGCACTTTTCGCCGGTTATTTTTACTGTCGCCGCACAGGATTGGATTTCTGGAAAGCCGCCGACCTGTTTATCGTCACCGTGCCTATCGGTCTGTTCTTCGGCCGGCTGGGCAACTTTATTAACGGTGAACTGTACGGCAGAATCACCCCTGCCTCCTGGGGCATGGTCTTCCCCGAGGGCGGCCCTCTACCCCGACATCCTTCACAGCTCTATGAAGCCACTCTCGAAGGATTGATCCTCTTCCTGATCCTCTGGGGAATAAAGGCCAAGCCTTGGCAGCAGGTCGACTCGTCCAGGTGGCCACACGGCTCCCTGCTGGCTCTTTTTCTTGGACTCTACGGCTGTTTCAGATTCATGGTTGAGTTTGTGCGCGAACCCGATCCTCAAATCGGCCTCATCGGTTCAATTTTTTCGATGGGCCAGCTGCTCTGCCTGCTGATGCTGGGGGCGGCAATACTCCTCTGGTTTGGAAGAAAGATGGCAACCGCGAAACAAGCCAAACGATAACACCGTCTCGCCCCTCCTGCTGGACATCCCCATCAATTTATTGAATCTTTACAGAAAGATCCTTCCCCGGTCGAAATTTGACCACTCGACGGGAAGGTATGGGAATGGATTCCCCTGTTTTCGGATTTCTGCCGGTTCGAGGCGCTCGGTCCACAGTGGAAAAGCTGCCGAACCCTGCCAACGTCACGCGTTTTCCCTCTTGTATTGCCGCAGACAAGGATGAGAGCAATCCATTCAATCCCCGCTCTGCCGCGCTTTTCGTAATCTGCGCTGAACTTGCAATAGATGCAACAAGATCGTTTTTATTCATGGGCTTTCCTCGCTTCTGTTCATGCGGACCTTGAGACCGCCAACTCATCAGGTGAGACCGGTCAAAGAAGCCACAATAAAGCCCAGGAAAAAAGAAAAAACAATTGTAGGAATTACCTAGCCGCAACTAGGTATCGTTACCTAGAGAATGCTAATAATGGAGTGAATCGAGGATATTACAAAAGTAGGTGCTTTTTAAAAAAGACCTGAATCCGTGAGAAACCATCAATAAAAAAGATCTAGTTTTACAGTTAATTAATTGAAATTTTTATCAAATATTTGCAATATCCACCTGTCCGAAAAACTCACTCGACAGGTGCAAACATGAAACG
>Ga0074193_1001418_pt1 | contig 29291 bp, 27 predicted proteins | sample EPASupsiteHSE605_FD_64523 | JGI IMG/M metagenome (GOLD analysis project Ga0074193, IMG submission 64523) | Bioremediated contaminated groundwater from EPA Superfund site, New Mexico - Sample HSE6-05 | ecosystem: Environmental > Aquatic > Deep subsurface > Groundwater > Contaminated ... | reverse complement strand
TCGACGAAGTTGCGTGGTATGGATGCCTATATTCCTGGCTGCCTCTGAAATCTTGTCCCCCTGATCCGTGACCAGTTTGACGGCCCCTTCCTTGAATTCGTCCGTGAATTTTCTGCGTACTGCTTTCTCCATATGAACACCTCCTGAGAGCATCCTAAACGCTCTTAACTTTGTGTCCACTTTTTCTGTACCAGGTCATCGCCTCGTGGTCGGATGTGGGGGATGAATCCATTGGACATTACGGTATCCTCCTTACCCACATATGCTAGACAAATGTGTGACGCAGGTATCCAGCAGGGCCTGCCGCATCTGCTGCCCGCGGTCAGGAGTCGGGCGATACGACCAACGAACGCATGTATTTGCCAACATGCGCCATCACAGCGCAAAGTCGCCCCTGAACACGCGGGGTTCAGATAACCCCTTCCGCTCTCAATTTGTCCTGAAGGTTCTGGTCCATGCCGAGTCCCGTAAGAATTTCGGCGGTGTGCTCACCAAGTTCCGGGGCATGACTGCGGATTGTCCCCGGGGTGAGCGACAACTTGGGGGCAACGCCCAGTTGGCGGTACACGCCCCATTGTTGATGCACCAGGTCCACCACCATCTCGCGGTGACGCACCTGTTCGTCGTCCATGACCTCATCCAGATTCAGGACCGGTTCGCAGCAGCAGTCCACATCGGCGAATAACCGGATCCATGCAGCCTGATCCTTGCCGCGAAAGAGATCCGCCACCTGTTGCTGAAGCATTTTCTGGTGGGGACCGGGCTCGAAATAATTGGGCTGGTCCCAATCGGGCCGGTCAACGGTTTGGCAGAACAGTCGCCAGAACTGCGGTTCCAGGGCACCGAGGGACATGGAGCGGCCGTCGCGGGTGGCATAGAGGTTGTAGCAGGCGAAGCCGTGGTTGAGAAAGTCGTCGCCCTGGCGCGGTACGAGACCGTCAGCCAGATGCTTGCCCCAACGCAAACAGTGCCAGGTTAGGGCGCCGTCGGCCATGGCCAGGTCGATGAACTGCCCCTTGCCCAGCTGCTCCCGGGCAAACAGGGCGGCAGCGATGCTGAACGCGGCGTAGAGGGCCCCGCCTCCCAGATCGGCGATCTGTACCCCGGAAATGGTGGGATCGCCTTTCTTGCCGCTGTAGGAGAGCACTCCGTTCAGTGCCAGGTAGTTGATGTCGTGTCCGGCCCGCTGCGCTCTTGGTCCGTTTGTGCCGTAACCGGTGATCGCGCAGTAAATCAGGCGCGGATTGATCGCCTCCAGGTCCTGAAATCCCAAGCCCAGCCGATCCATGACTCCTGGCCGGAAACCTTCCAGGACGACATCGGCCTCGGCAACCAGACGTCTGAAAATATCCTTGCCCTCCTGCTTTTTCAGGTTCAGGGTGAGCGATTGCTTGTTGCGATTGAGCACGACGTGAAAGCCGCTGTTTTTGCCCAGCAACGGCGGCCACCAACGGATGTAATCGCCCCCGTTGGGATCTTCGATTTTGATGACCTCGGCGCCAAAATCAGCCAGCAGCATGGAACAGAACGGTCCCGGTAGAAGACGGGACAAATCCAACACTTTCACTCCGGTGAATACAGCCGTCATGGTACGCTCCTTGGTTAAGGTGATAGGGCGACTTCTGAGTAAGTTCGGAAAACATCAGCGCCAAATATTTTCATTGACCGGTTGATGCGCTGCCGGACAACAATTGGGACAATTGCCATCGTTTGTTTGCATCCACCGGCTTGCCAAGGACCTGGTCTCGCAGATCGAGGCCAAGCAGTCGGCCAACGTCTCCCCGCAGACCAATCTCGATTTCAACTCGGACGTCCTCACCGGTTTCGACCTCACCTCGCCGGAGGACACTTTTTTCATCGCTCATCTCCGTGTATCGGTTGGTTGTTGAAGCCGGACAACGTGGCCAGGGTGTCGCATGCACGAAGGTTCCTCTCGAATATTTTTAGAAAGAAAGATGTAATTGACGATCAATGTCAACAGATAGTCCACCGCGCAAATGCACCGCCGGTGCCCCGAAAGCAAGAAAATCGGCAAGGCACGCTTGCCGGGATACAGGTGGATCGTGACCTCTCGTGGCTACGCCAATATCGTCCGCGCTGAAAAGGAAGAGGTTGAGGGCATCCTCTATGCGATTTCCGCTGCCGATGAAGCGGCGCTCGATGGGTATGAAGGTGTTGCCACTGGTTGCTATTGCAAGGCGACAAAAACGGTTTACCTTGAAGAAAGCACCATGGAGGCCCTGGTGTATATCGACCCGATCGAGGAGGAAGGAAAACCGAAGGATGAATATGTCGGCAGGATGACCGTCGCCCTGATCGAAGCCGATCTTTCTCCCCGGTATGTGGCCAGATATATGAAGCGATTCATCGAGAACAAATGACGATCATTGGTCGGATTAGCCATCACGGCGATGCCCGATCCCGCAAGGCCTCGAATCAACGTGTTTTGGTGCAATCCTCGAACACACATCCCGCACATCGCGGCCCGTTTACCGGACAACCACTCATGAAAACCGAGAAAAAGAGCGCCACCCCTGCCCTTCGGGAGCGCCGGATAATGAAAGAGGTGCTTGAGGAACTTCAGGCGATCCGGACAAAGATGCTTGCCGATGTTGCCAACAATGCCTCCCGTCTCAATAAAATTCACCCCAATTACCGGCAAAGCGCGGAGAATCTTCTTCATTATCTTGTGCTCCGGCGGCGTGATCGGCGCCAATTGCAGCAGCGACTGGCCATGGTGGGCCTGTCGTCCCTGGGACGTTCGGAATCGCATGTGCTGGCGACCATCGATGCGGTGATCAGGGCTGTGCATCGCTTACAAGGAAAGAGCAGCTCTTCGTTGCCCAAAGAAGAAGCAACGCTTGATTTTGCCCTTGGCGAGCAACTCCTGAGCACCCACCAGGAATGCCTTCTGGGTAGCGCGTCCCAGGGAAGGGGTGTTCGAATCATGGTCACCATGCCGAGCGAGGCGGCCCATGACTATGACTTGGTGCATAACCTCCTCCAACAGGGCATGGAATGCATGCGCATCAACTGTGCCCATGACGACGACGCTGCCTGGTCCCGGATGATCGAGCACCTGCGGCGGGCCGAGCTGTCCCTTGGGCGATCCTGCAAGGTGGTCATGGACCTGGCCGGACCAAAACTGCGGACAGGACCACTCGAACGAGGACCGGCAGTGGCACGGATTCGACCCCAACGCGATATGTTCGGGCGGGTCGTCTCCCCTGCCCGGGTGTGGATCACGGCGGAATCCGGGCCCTATCCGCCGCCGTCACCGGCAGATGCCTGTGTTCCGGTTACGGCCGACTGGCTGGCCAACCTGCGGGTGGGGCAACAGATACACTTTGCCGATGCCCGTGGCGCCCACCGTGCCGTGACCATCGTGGATGTCACCGATCGGGGTTGCTGGGGTGTATTGAGCAAGACCGCCTACCTGGTTCCGGGGACCGTTCTGCGGCGCAAACCGGGCAAAAGCGGCAAGGCGCAAGAAACCGCTGTCGGCGACCTGCCGTCCGAAGAGGCCAGACTTGTTCTGCGGCAAGGCGATAGGCTGATTCTGACGAGGGATCTTCGCGCCGGTCGTCCGGCGACCTATGACAGCAACGGGCAGCTCCTCACCCCGGCAATGATCGGCATGACTATTCCCGAGGTTTTTGAGGATGTGCATCCCGGAGAAACCATTTGGTTTGACGACGGCAAGATAGGCGGCGTGATCGAGACGGTCGAGGACAGCCAAGTGCTGATCCGCATCACCCATGCCCGTCTCTCGGGGGAAAGGTTGCGCGGCGACAAAGGCATCAATTTCCCCGACAGTGTGTTGCGTCTACCCGCGCTGACTGAAAAGGACATCAACGACCTCGCCTTTGTCGCCCAGCATGCCGACGTGGTCGAGCTGTCGTTTGCCAACAGCGCCAAGGATGTCGAATTGCTTTGCCGCCACCTTGCCCGTTTGGGAAAACGCCAGCCGGCCATCGTCTTGAAAATCGAAACCCGGCTTGGCTTTGCAAACTTGCCCTCCATGCTGTTCGCCGCAATGCACATGCCCTCCTGCGGGGTGATGATCGCCAGGGGGGATCTGGCTGTTGAGTGCGGATTCGAACGTATGGCCGAAGTGCAGGAGGAAATCCTCTGGATCTGCGAAGCGGCCCATATTCCTGTGATCTGGGCTACACAGGTGCTGGAGTCGATGGCCAAGGAGGGCATGCCGTCCCGGGCCGAAATTTCCGACGCGGTCATGGGCCACCGTGCCGAATGCGTCATGCTCAACAAAGGCCCGCATGTGGTTTCCGCTGTCCAGGTTTTGGACGGCATTTTACGACGGATGCAGGCACACCAATTCAAGAAACGAGCCATGCTCCGAGAGTTGCACCTCGCGCATTCCTTGCAAATCGGTCTTGATGAAGAGTTGACATGAACCCCGGACTCAATCCTGCGATGCCCTGCGCGTTCTTGTCGAAAAAGTGGGCACACGACCCCGCCAGCTCGACAGAACAACACGATTGTCTGCAATTTTTTCACAAGCTTCTGCTTTTCTTCAGATAACACTCCTGTCTTCACGGGTTGTCGCATTCTTTGCGCTGTCCGCCCCCCTTCCTGACATTTCGTTACCCACGACCATTTTCGCGACAATTCGGCGACACAACAACCACCAACATTACGTAATTACAATAAAAAATTAGTCCATCCCCCGTCGATACCCATGACAGAGAGGACCGGTGCCGTCAAGCGCCCGCCGCCGAACCGCAGCAGCGCTTCCGGAACCGCTCCTTGGTGACACCAATCTCGCTCTCCAGGACGGGGAGCGCCGTTGCACGGATGCGCATCGGCCGACGGTTGCCCGGCGGCCCCTCACCGGAACATGGGTCTCGCTCGATGGGCCGGCACGCCTGCCCGCTCGGAGCGCCATCGGTCAACGGAGGAACAATGGGACTTTCCAGCGCGCTCTATACCGCGATCAGCGGCCTGCAAAGCAACTCGCAGGCCATGACCGTCACCGGCAACAACATCGCCAACAGCAACACCGTCGGCTTCAAAACCAGTTCCACCGTCTTCTCCGACCTGCTCTCCGCCAACATCGCCAGCTCCGGCGGCAATTCCCAAGTCGGGCGCGGCTCCCAGGTGCAGACGGTGCAGACCAATTTCAGCCAGGGCGGCTTCGAATCCACGGACAACAACACCGACATCGCCATCGAAGGCAGCGGTTTTTTCATTGTCAGCGATCCGCTCAACGATATCGATCTCTATACCCGCAACGGCAACTTCAGTTTCGACGACGACGGCTACCTGGTCACCGCCGACGGCTACCGGGTGCAAGGGTCGCTCTACACCGCCGACGGCGTGCTGGCCAGCGGCAATCTCGGCGACATCCAGGTGGACCTGGTCTCGCAGATCGAGGCCAAGCAGACGGCAAGCGTCTCCCTGCAGACCAATCTCGATTCCAACTCGGACGTCCTCGCCGGTTTCGACCTCACCTCGCCGGAGGACACCTCCAACTATGCCACCACCACCACGGTCTACGATTCCCTGGGGACCTCGCACCTGCTCACCTGTTATTTCGCCAAAACCGGCGATCAGACCTGGGACTGGCACCTGACCGTGGATGGCGGCGATCTGAGCGGCGGCACAACGGGAGCTCTGCAGCAGCTCGGCACCGGCAGCCTGACCTTCGACGCCAACGGCAACCTGGCCACCGGCGGCACCGCCACCATCGCCTCGATCACCTGGGACAACGGTTCGTCCGCCCAGCCCCTCACCTACACCTTTGACACCACCCAGTTCGACAGCGACTCCACCGTCTTTTCCCAAGATCAGGACGGCTATGCCTCCGGCGAAGTGACCGATGTCGACATCGCCGCCGACGGCACGGTCAGCGCCGTCTACTCCAACGGCGAAACCATGGCGGTGGCCAAAATCTCGCTTGCCTCCTTCATCAACCCCAACGGCCTCGATGCGGTGGGCAGCAGCCTCTTTTCCGCCACCACCACTTCCGGCACGCCGACTATCGGCTATCCCGGCGCCTCCCAGGGGACCCTGATCACCCAATCCCTGGAACTTTCCAATGTCGACCTGGCCTCGGAGTTCGTCGACCTGATCACCATCCAGAACGGCTACACCGCCAATTCCCGGGTGATCACCACCACCGACGAGATGCTGCAGGAACTGCTCAACCTCAAACGATAACAGCGGAGCAAAGGCGCCATGAACCACCATCCCCCGGCTTTGAACACCCATCTCCAGGCCCTCGACGATCTGCTGGTCCGCGAACGCCGGGCCATCACCCACCTACGGATGCAGCAGCTCAACGAAATCCAGCAGGAGAAGACCCGCCTGCTCACCCTGTTGCACCAGGCGGACCAGGTCATTGACCACGAAAGCACGGCCCTGATCGATTGCATCAAGAAAAACAACCACCGTAACCGGATGCTGCTGGAGTCCGGGCTGAAGCTGATCGGCCGTTTGCAGGACAACGTCTTCCGCCGTCTGGCCCTGACCTATGCCGCCCATGGCCGCTCGCTCACCATCGGGTCCGGTCCCCGCCTGCTCAACCGGAGCATCTAGCCGTGGCCAGCCTGACCACCGCCCTCTCCACCGGGGCCAGCGGCATCTACACCAGTCAGACCGCGGTCCAGGTGACGGGCAACAACATCGCCAATGCCGGCACCACCGGCTATTCCCGCCAGGTCGCCGATGTCATCAGCACCAATCCGCTGACCCAGGGCGGCCTGACCTTCGGCACCGGCAGTGCGGTGGCCACCATCGACCGGAGCGGCGACAGCTTCATCACCAAGCAATTGGTCGCCCAGAGCGCCACCTACGGTGCCGACGAGGCGGCGAGCACGCCGCTGGCCGACATCGAACGGATTCTCGACATCACCGGCTCCAGTCTTTCCGGCGATATCGACAATTTCTTCGATGCCTGGGAAGAATTGAGCACCAACCCCTCGGGAACCGCGGAACGACAGCAGGTGCTCCAGGAGGCCGCAGACCTGGTGGACCATTTTCATCAGATCGACCAGCAGTTGACCGAGGTGGTGGCCAGCATCAACACCAGCATCGAGGCCACCATCCCCGACCTCAACGACCAGCTCCGGCAGATCGCCGACCTCAACCAGTCGATCATGCAAACCGAGCTGGCCGGCGGCAACGCCAACACCCTGCGCGACCAGCGCGATCTGTTGGTGCAGGAGGTCAGTGAAACCTGCGGCGCCACCACCTCCACCGACGACAACGGCATGGTCTGCCTGCAACTGGAAAACGGCCTGCCGCTGGTGACCGGCAATGTCGCCTCAACCCTGACGACCACCAAGGTTGACGGTCTGACCGAGATCAGCCTCACCAGCAGCAACACTGTTTTTCCATTGAACTACGAAGACTTTGGCGGCGAACTCAAGGGATTGCTTGCAACCAGGGACGTAACCATCCCGACGTTCCAGAACGACATCGACCGGCTGGCCTACACCATCGCCATTGATGTCAACAACCTGATCGCGACCAGTGGCGGCATCGATCAGAACGGCGATCCGGCCACCAGTCTGTTCACCCTGGTCGCCCCCGCCGATCCCCTGGCCGACGCCTGGGAGGGGGCGGCGGCCTCGATGGCGGTCGCCTTCGACGACCCGGCCCTGATCGCTGCCGGTACCACCGGTTCGACCGCCGACAACAGCCTCTGCCTCGACATCGCCGCCCTGCGCGAGACCACCGCCATCGACGGCGCCACCTACAGCGAAGAATACGCCCGGATCGCCGCCAAGGCCGGGCTGCTGGTGGACAGCAACGAACAGCAACTGAGCGTCAGCGCCGATCGTCTGGACGAACTCAATGCCAAGCGCGATGCCGCCTGCGGCGTGTCCACCGACGAGGAGATGGTGTTGCTCATTCAGTACCAGGCCGGCTTTGAGGCGGCCTCCCGCTACATTGCCGTGGTCAAGGAAATGCTCGACACCCTTCTGACGATGTGAGGCCCGCCATGATCATCACCCGAGACGCCACCACCTATCGCACCCTGCAAACCAACCTGAGCACCACCTCCACCGCGCTCAATCAGTTGTACGTCAAATCCTCGACCGGTACCGAGGTGGCCAAGGCCTCGGACAACCCCTCCGCGGTCGCCCCCATCCTCGGGTGCCGCTCCGACATCGTCAAGGGCGAGCGTTATGTCGAAAACTGCAAGCACGTTCAGGACAACCTGTCGACATCGGAGATCTACATCGATGCCGTCGAGGAATTGCTGACCAGGGCCAAGGAGATCGCCGTCACCGGGGCCAACGACAGCCTTTCCGCCTCGGACAAGGCCACCCTGGCCGACGAGGTCAGCCAGCTCCAGGAAGAACTGCTCGACCTGGCCAACACCCAGGTGGCAGGCAAGTATCTCTTTGCCGGCTACAACGATCAGACCCAGCCCTTTGCCGGCTCGCCCGTCACCTACGCCGGCACCGGCGACCATCAGATGATCGAGGTCAGCCCCGGCAGCACCGTGGCCAAGAACATCACCGGCGAGGAACTGTTCCTGAGCCCGGTCAATCTGTTCACCACCCTGGAAGACCTGCACACGGCCCTGACCAGCGGCGACAGCGCCGCCGTCTCCGCCATGCTGACCCCGTTGGAGGAGGCGGCCGATCAGGTCCGGACGCAGCAGAGTGCGCTCGGCAACACCAGCGCCCGCATGGACGACATGATCAGCATGCACGAAAATGCGCTCCTCCTGGTGGAGTCCACCCTGTCCCGCCAGCAGGATGCCGATCTCACCGAGGTCCTGTCTGAAATCTCCAAGATGGAACTCGCGCTCGAGGCCACCATGCAGGTGACCGCCCGGGTCTCCTCCCTGAGCCTGATGGATTACCTGTAAGCGCGCTTTTGGTCGGCCATACCGACAATGCCGGCAGCGCTGACTTCAACCTGACCCTATCCAAAACAGCGGGCCGAGGCGATGGCCGCCGCCCTGACCAACGACTACGGCATCAGCGCCAGCCGTCTGACCGCCCACGGGGTGGCCAACCCGGCCCCGGTAGAGCGGTCAACACCACGGAAGAGGGCCGCGCCACAAACCGGAGGGTGGAACTCGTTCCCCGGTAGCCGGACGAGGGCTGCAAACACCACGGGGATGGCGGCCGCTCGGCCGTCATCCCCGTGGTGTTTCTCCGGCAGGTTGTCCTGCTCCGTCTCTTCCTCTTCCCGGCCGGTCAGTTTTCCCGGCTCGTCTTCACTCCGTGGCCGTCTTGCGCAGGATCGTATGGATGGCCTGGGCAAGGGCCTGATTAAAGGGATGGGGACGGTCCAGCATGAGAAAGTGATCGGTCTCCTTGAGAACAAGGGCCTCGAACGAGCGCATGTGGCGGCGGTTGGCCTCAAAATGGATCGGCCAGAGGTCGCCGTTGACGCAGACCACCGGCGCCCTGATCCCTTCAAAAATCCGGGCCGCCTCGCCGGTGATGTATTGCGCCATCATCTCTTCCAGGGCGCTGAGGGCGACAAAAGGCGGCGCCGACGACATGTCGGCCAGAATCCATTCCCGAAGCTGCGGGTCGGTGGCCGGCAGGAGCATGTCGGCCACGAATGCGCGGCTCCCTCCCCGGAAATCAGCGATCATGGGGGCGATCATCCGGTCCAGCTCGGCGCGGGTCATCTGATATTCGATGTTGTCAAGGGTATCCACCCCGATCAGCCCGATCACCCGTTCCGGCATCAGCCGGGCCGCCTCGGCGATCACCGCGCCCCCCATGGAATGGCCGATCAGGATCACCTTGTTGCCGCCCACGGCCTCGGCCACCGCCCGCACGTCCTCGCCAAAGGACCGCATGGTGTACCGGCCGCGCAGCAGGCCCGAATGGCCGTGCCCCGCCAGATCGAGCACGACCACGCGGTAGTTGTGCGCGAACCGTTCCACCTGGAATCGCCAATAGCGCGAGTCGCAGCTCCAGCCGTGGACGAAAATCAGTGTCGGTTCCCCTGCCCCATACACCTCATAGGAGATGGGCGTGTTGTCCTCGGAAAGGGTGATCTGCGGCCAGCCGGCCAGCGCCGGCTTCGCCGGGGCCATCCCCAGCGCCAGCAGCAGGAACAGGACCATGCCGGTGCAGACGGCTCTCCTTGTGATCGATAACCGGTCGACCGGTCGTGGTGTCCTCGTCATTGTCATGCTCCTCTTGTGTTTGCTTGTCGAAAAAACCCCGTGCCCCCGAGAGACCACGGCCAAACGGTCGGTGGTTGGCGCCAGTAGGATTGCCCGGTCTTTGTCCCCTGGTTCCGGCGGCATCCTACTCGCTGAACGGACGAACAGCCGTGATCCAGGGCTCCAGGCGGCTGCCGTAGGCCAGTTGCACGGCATAGCGGGGTGTTTTCCCCTCGCCCTGCGCGCCCTTGCCCTGCTGGACCAGGCTGTCGATCACCCGCCGGTGTTCCAGGGGCACGTGAATGGAATCGATGCTGACCGACGCGATCACCCCGGCCACCTGTTGCTGGTTGCCCTCGGAACGCGACCCCAGCCGGACCACGCCCCGGGCGATGATGAAACGGGCAGGATTGCGGTAAAGGGTTCTGAGCTGTTGGGGATCGGTACCGGCATCGACGACAAAGAGCCGCGACTGGGAAAGCTCTTCCGCACGGATCCTCTTCTTGGCCTGCTGCCGCGCCGCTTGCAGGCTTTTGTCCCCCGGATTGGCCCGGATCGCCTCCTCTTCCTTTTCCAGGGCCCGCTCCGCCTTGCGCAGGGCCTCAAGATAGGCCGGACCGTTGCATTCGAGCACCAGGAAGACCTCGCGCGCCTCTGTTTCCCGTTTCTCCTGCCGGGGAGGGGCGCCGGCGGCGAACCGGAACCCCAGGCGGTGCAGTTTTTCAGCCGTGAGCCAGGCCGGCCGATGGTCGTAGCTCTCGTTGTCGCCGCTGCCCAGGGTCCGCCAGTCGAGCCGCAGCGCCATGCCGCTGTTTTCCATCTCCAGGTGGTTCACCACCGGCAACTCGCGTTCGGTCAGCCAGACCAGGGCATCGGGATCGCCTTTGCGGTTGTCCTCGACCCGGGACAGGACCACGACGTTGACCGCCGCCAGCAGGGCAAAACCGAGGGCAAAGAGCAGATAGGTGGCCAGGGTCGGTTTCATGCCGCCACCTCCCCTTGCCGCTGGATCGAAAAACGCCGCATCCACTTGAGGATCAGCAGCATCACGATCGCGGTCAGCCCGATGATCAGGAAAAATTGATATTTGGGCATCCAGTCCCACCACCAGTCATAGAACTTGGTGTAGAGAAAGAGGGTGAAAAAAACGTTGCCGGTATTGACCACCTCGGGCCACCCCATCCTGATGCCGAGGGCAATCGCGGCGGCGCTGACCACGAAACCGGCAATCTGGTAGAGGGCCTCGATCCGTTCCCGGGGAAGTTCGAAATAACTGCTCTCGCCCCAATTGCTGAGGACCAGCACCGGCAGGAAAAACAGCAGCAGGGCAAACACCCGGTAGAGGGCGGCAAAACCGGGGTAGCGCGGGTGGGGGATGCAGGGGATCAGGAAAAAGAGCGCGGCGGCCGGGAGAAAATGTTCCGGCCGCTCGCCGAACGAGATCCAGTAGCAGCCGTTCCAGGTGGCCGCCTGGGCCGAAAGATAGGCGGCGCAACTGAGAATGCCCATGGCCAGGAGCAGACGCGCGTCCGCGGCATAGGCCAGGAGAAAGGCCAGCCCCGCCCAGAGCAGAAAGGCCTGCGGCGTGGGCGCCATGTTGAAAATCCGGCCGAGCATGGAGAGGTTCAACACGAAACAGACCAGACTCACCAAGCCGAACAGCTTGGCAAAATAGCCGGACTTTTCCAGCCACACCGCCGCCAGGGTGAGCAGCAGGCCGCCCAAGGGCATGGTCACCAGGATGAGCACCTGGATCTTGGTGGCCAGGCCGCCCCAGTACTGAAAATAAAAGAAGAAGACGCTGGCCGCCAGCCCCAGGGCACCGAGAAAGGAGGTGATGCGCATGCCCAGGCTCAGTTGCTTTTCCTTGCTGGTGGCATCGATGTCAAAGGCGGCGGCAAGGCGGTGGAGGAGTTGTTCGTGGTAACGGGTCACCACGGCCCGCTGGCCGGGATCGAGGGCGATCACCTGCTCCCGCTCGATGGTGTCCAGTTCGGCGCGGAAGGCCTCGATCCGGTCGGCCCGCTGCTGCGCCTCGGCTTTCGATCGTATCTGCATGGCGTCTCCTGAATGAAAAGACTGTCGAACCTTACGCTGTTCCTTCTCGGAGAAACCGTTGCAGGGCTTCGGCGATATGGCCGATCTGCTGGGGGCAGACCGAGTGATCCATGGGATAGGTGCGGAAGGCGACGCTGTAGCCGCGATCCTGAAGGAACTCGGCGGCGCGGATGCCCAGGGCCGGGGGCACCACCGGATCGTAGACCCCGTGGTGGATTTCGATCGGCAGGCCACGGTTGGCCGGGCTCAAGGCGATCGAATCGCTGGTGGCGAAATAGGTGGACATGGCGATCAGGCCGCCCAGGGGCCTCGGGTGACTGAGGCTCGCCTGATAGGCCACGGCGCCGCCCTGGGAGAATCCGGCCAGGATGATGCGGCGGCTGTCGATGCCGCGGTCGAGCTCGCGCTCGATGCAGCGGGTGATGGCCGCGGCCGAGACCAGCAACTGGGCGCTGTCGACCGTGCGGTCGATGTCCATCTCCAGGATGTCGAACCAGGCAGGCATGACATAACCGCCATTGACCGTTACCGGGATGGCGGGCGCATGGGGAAAGATGAAGCGGATGCCCAGGTCCTGAGGCAGGTTCAGTTCCGGCACGATGGGGGCGAAGTCGGAGCCGTCGGCGCCGAGACCGTGCAGCCAGATGACGGCGGCGTCGGGGTTCGGCCGGGTTTCCTGTTCGATGGCGGGCAAGAGGGACATAAAAGGCCTCCGCTGGGGCTGGTGGAATCGGGATGGAACGCTGTGCGCCAGACGGAGCCACTATAGCATGGTTGCCGGCAAATGCCCACCACTCCTGAAGCGAAAACAGCGGCTTGCGCTGCCCGAAGCGGGGAGTCAGTCCTGGTCCGGCTCGAACTTGTAGCCGACACCATAGACCGAGCGGATCAGGTCGCAGCCGGGCCGCGCCTGTTCCATCTTGCGCCGCAACTTCTTGATGTGGCTGTCGATGGTGCGATCGTTGACGATGCGCTGATCCGGATAGATGCGCTCCATCAACTGGTCGCGGCTGTAGATCCGACCGGGGTGGGCACGGAGAAAGGCGAGCAGTTTGAACTCGACCGCGGTGAGCTCCAGGTTGCGGCCGTCGAGCACGGCCCGCATGCCGGGCTCATCGAGCACCAGGCCCTCGACCGACGGGGCGTGCCCCACGGTGCGGCGGAGCACGGCCTTGACCCGGGCCACCACCTCACGCGGGCTGAAGGGTTTGCAGATGTAGTCGTCCGCGCCCAGCTCCAGACCGAGCAGCCGGTCGATCTCCTCGATCCGGGCGGTGACCATGATGATCGGCACCATGGAAAAAGTGCGGATCTCCTTGCAGATTTCCATGCCGTCCCGTCCCGGCAACATCAAATCCAGCAGAATCAGATCCGGCCGATGGGTCCGTACCCAAGCCGCCGCCCCCAGCCCTTCGCCCAGCCGGTCGGTGGTGAACCCGGCGGCATGGAGGTAATCGGCCAGGAGCGCGGCCAGACGCGCTTCATCTTCGACAATCAGAATCCGGTGCATGGGTTCAGCCGTTTTTCGGTAGGGTCATGGTGATCTCCAGGCCGCCCAGGCCGGAATGCGCGGCGCGGATGCTGCCGCCGTGGGCCTCGGCGATCGACTTGCACAGGGCCAGCCCCAGACCTGCGCCGCCGTGGCTGCGGTTGCGCGAGTCCTCCACCCGGAAGAGCCGCTCAAACAGCCGCTCCAGGGCCTCCTCGGGCACGCCGGGGGGAGAATCGCTGCAACGAAGGCGATAGCGGTCTGCCTCCTCGGTCAGCTCGACCCGCAGCCTGCCGCCGGGGTCGGTGTAGCGCAGCGAGTTAGCGAGCAGATTGTTCAACAGTTGGCGCAGGCGTTCGGCGTCGCCGGAGAGGGGCAGCGGCCGTTCCGGCCCGACAAACTCCAGGCCCAGATTCCCGGCCTCGAACCGTTCCCGGCAGGACTGCACCGTCTGGGCCACCAGGGCACCCAGGTCAAGCTCTTCCTTGCGATAGGTCAAGGCCCCGATATCGGCCAGGGCCAGCTCGTAGAGATCGTCGACCAGACGACCGAGATGCAGGATTTCGGCGTGGAGTACATCCATGGTCTGCGGCGCCAGCGGGCGAACACCGTCCTGGATGGCCTCGACCTCGCCACGCAACACTGCCAGCGGGGTGCGCAGTTCGTGGGAGATGTCCGCCACCCACCGGCGGCGCAACTGCTCGTTTTGCTCCAAGGTTTGGGCCAGGCGGTTGAAATCGCGGGCCAGTTGCCCCAATTCATCGCTGGCCTCGGCCGGTACCCGGATATCGTATTGCCCCGAAGCCAAGCGGTTGGTGGCCGCGGCCAGGGCGGTGATCCGTCGCACCAGCCGTCCAGCCAGGGGGATGGACAACAGGGCCGCGGTGGCGGCGATACAGAGGGCAATGACGATCAGGGCATGGTGCTGCTCCTGGACAAATTGCTGGATCCGGACATCGACCAGGATGCGCGGCGGGATCAGACCAAGCTGGCCGATCTTCCGTTCCCCCACCTTGAGCGGGATGAAAGAGGGGGGTTGCGGCCAAGGTGGGACCGGGCCGTAGAGCAAAAATGAAAGGGTACGGTGCATCCGTCGCCATTGAACGGCACTCAGGAGCCATCACCACCATAAACAAGAGGAGAAACCGTATGGAACCCAAAGGATTACTCGTAACGGCCCTGATCATCGGTCTGTAAAATGAAAGGGTACGGTGCATCCGTCGCCATTGAACGGCACTCAGGAGCCATCACCACCATAAACAAGAGGAGAAACCGTATGGAACCCAAAGGATTACTCGTAACGGCCCTGATCATCGGTCTGTTGCTGGTTGCACTCACCATTGACCAGGCTATGGCTGACGACAGCATCGACAACCGGCCCGCCCGGCGAGAACGACCCCACCGGCCACCGCCCGAGGCCTACGCGGCCTGTGAGGGCAAACAACCCGGCGAGGCGGTGCGGATCAGGACTCCCCGTGGTGAGACGATCGAGGCGGTGTGCGAAAAAAGAGAGGGTCGTTTGTGCGCCAGGCCAGCGAATCTCCCGCCGCCCCCACCGGATCAAGAGCAAAAGTAACCCCATAGTGGCGGACCGGATATTGTCCAACCTGCAACGGTTGCCCTCCGGTGCGGTCGCGGCCTTCTTTGGTCATCCCCTAACCCATCATTTTGGAGAATATTCATGCAACCTCTCAATAAACTCACCGCAACCGGTCAGGAAACCAAGCGTCCTTCCCAAAGTCAACGCCACTGGCTGACGCCCTTTACCTTCGGCGCCTTCATCCTGACCGCAGTCACCGGCATTCTGCTCTTTTTCAAAATCAACATTGGTCTGGTCAAACCGGCGCACGAATGGTTGAGCTGGCTGATGGTCATTGCTGCCGTTTTCCATCTGGTGCGCAACCGCCGCGCCTTTGCCGTCAGTCTCAACCGGCCGGTGGGCAAAGCCGTGACAGCTCTTTTTTTCCTGCTGCTCGGGGCCAGTCTGCTGCCGTTCGGCGGGGAGCCGGGCGGTGCGCACCAACAGCGACACTCGGCCGAGAGAATCACCGAGGCGCTGACACACGCCCCGCTGGCAACCGTGGCCAAGGTTGCCAACCGCAGCCCCGAGGAAACCATCCAATTCCTCTGGCGGCGGGGAATCAATACCCAAAACGCGGGGCAAAGCATCCGGGAAATAGCGGAGAACAACAGGCAACAGGCCTTGGAGGTGCTGGCGCTCATCTTCCAGGGTTGACGAACTTTACCTTTTTTAACAGCAAAAAGATGCGGATCAATCTAGGCATCCCGACCATTCTGCCCTATTGTTGTATTCGCTTGTTCTTCTCTTTATGGGGGGAGAGCAGTTCTCTTCCTCACGAAACCAGAACTGGTTCCTTCTGACGTCATCGATGCCACCTTGCCATGAAGATTCTGCCCAAAAAATCCCGCTGGCGCTCTCTGCTGCCGCTCGCCCTGCTCGTGGTGGCGGTCGCCGCCGGCGCCTTCACTTATTATTTTGGCCGCGACAAGCAGCCCGGCTACATGACCGCACCGGTCGTCCGTGGTGATCTCGAAACCACGGTACTGGCCAGCGGCACGGTGGAATCCGACAATCTGGTCAGTGTCGGGGCCCAGGTATCCGGTCAGCTCAAATCGTTGAAGGTCGAATTGGGGGACACGGTCAAGGCGGGGCAGTTGGTGGCGGAGATCGACAGCCTGCCGCAGCAGAACACCCTGCGGACCAAGACAGCGGCATTGGCAGCGGTTCGCGCCGAAAAACAGGCCAAGGAGGCCTCGTTGGCGCAGGCGGAGCTGGCCTTCAAACGTCAGCGCCTGATGCTGCGCGGCGACGCCGCTTCCCGCGAGGATTACGAGACCGCCGAGGCCAACCTCAAGGTGCTGCGGGCGGAGATTGCCGCGCTGGACGCCCAGATCGAGCAGGCCAAGATCGCCGTCGATACCGCCCAGCTCGATCTGGGGTACACCAAGATCAGCTCGCCCATTGACGGGGTGGTGGTGGCCATCGTCACCAAGGAAGGCCAGACCGTCAACGCCAACCAATCGGCCCCGACCATCATCAAGGTGGCCAGGCTCGACCGGATGACCATCAAGGTGGAGATCTCCGAAGCTGACGTGGTGCGGGTCAAACCGGGCCAGCGAGTCTACTTCACCATCCTTGGCGAGCCGGACAACCAATATCCGGCGGTGCTGCAATCGATTGAGCCGGCGCCGGAATCCATCGCCAGCGAAAGTTCGTCCAGCTCTGCCTCCAGTGCGTCCACCTCTGCCAGCTCCTCAAGTACCGCCATCTATTACATGGGTATCCTCGATGTCCCCAATCCCGATGGCAAGCTGCGCATCTCCATGACCACCCAGGTGAACATCGTCCTGGCCGAAGCCAAGGGGGCGCTGTTGATTCCCTCGGCCGCCCTGGGCACCAAGGACCAGGAGAGGCGCTACCTGGTGCGGGTGGAAACCGAAGCGGACAAGCTGACCGAACGATGGGTCAAGGTCGGGCTCAACAACAATGTGCAGGCCGAGATCGTGGAGGGCTTGCGCGAGGGGCAGCGGGTGGTGATCGGCGAACAGATGAGCGGTTCGACTCAGCCAACCGCCATGCGGCGGCGCGGCCCGCCCATGGGAATGATGTGATGGCCACGCCGCTGATCGAGTTGCGGGGTGTCTGTCGCGATTATCCCTCCGGCGAAGAGATATTGACGGTCCTGAACACCATCGACCTGACCATCGAAGCCGGTGAGATGGTGGCCATTGTCGGCACCTCCGGTTCCGGCAAGTCGACCCTGATGAACATCATCGGCTGCCTTGATCGGCCGAGCCGGGGCGTGTACCGGGTCAACGGCCAGGAAACCGGACAACTGGCGCCGGATGAGCTGGCCTTTCTCCGCCGCGAGCATTTCGGCTTTATTTTTCAGCGCTACCATCTGCTGGCCAACCTCGATGCCCTGGCCAATGTCGAGATCCCGGCCATTTATGCCGGACTCGAAAAAAAAGCCCGCCTGGAACGGGCCGCCGACCTGCTTGCCCGCCTGCACATGGCTGATCGCTTGGAGCATGTCCCGGGCCAGTTGTCCGGCGGCCAGCAGCAGCGGGTTTCCATTGCCCGGGCACTGATGAACGGCGGGACGGTGATTTTGGCCGACGAGCCAACCGGGGCCCTGGATTCAAGCAGCAGCAACGAGGTGATCAAGATCCTCAAGGAGCTCAACGACGATGGCCATACCATCATCCTGGTCAGCCACGACATGCAGGTGGCCCGGCATGCCAATCGGATCATCGAGCTGAGCGACGGCGCGGTTATTGCCGACCGACGGAGCACCGCCGCCCTCCCGGGCCGAAGGGCGGAACGAACGCCCTTCGCCACTGCCCGGCCTTGGCGCGCCCACTGGGACCGGTTCACCGAAGCCTTTCACATGGCCGTGCTGGCCATGGCCTCCCACCGGCTGCGCACCCTGTTGACCATGCTCGGCATCATCATCGGCATCGCCTCGGTGGTCTCGGTGGTGGCGTTGGGGGAAGGTTCGCGCCAGCGTATCCTCAAGGACATCAGCGCCATGGGCACCAACACGATCAGCATCTATCCGGGCAAGGATTTCGGCGACATGCGCTCGGGCAAGGTCCGCACCCTCATCCCCCGCGACGCCGATGCCCTGGCCCAGCAGCCCTATGTCGATACGGTCACCCCGGTGGTCACCAAATCGGTCACCCTGCTCTACCGCAACATCAGCGTCACCGCCCAGGTCAACGGAGTCGGCGAGCACTATTTCCGCGTGCGCGGCATGGAGCTGGCCGAGGGCCAGTTGTTCGACCACGCCAGCGTGCGGGCCAGCGCCCAGGATGTGGTCATCGATCAGAACACCCGCCGCAGCCTGTTCAGCGACACCCCGACCGATGTCCTGGGCCAGGTGGTCATGCTGGGCAAGGTCCCCTGCCGGATCATCGGGGTGACCAAAAAGATGGATTCCAACTTCGGCGACACCGACAGTCTCAATGTCTGGGTCCCTTATACCACGGCCATGAGCCGCTTAACCGGCCAGCAGTACCTGCGCTCCATCACCGTCCGGGTCGCTGACAGTGTCCAGAGCTCGGTTGCCGAGCAGAGCGTGGTCAAACTCCTAACCCAGCGCCACGGGACCAAGGATTTCTTTGTCTCCAACCTGGACGCCATCCGTCAGACCATTGAAAAAACCACCCAGACCATGACCCTGCTCATCTCTTCCATTGCCCTCATTTCGCTTTTGGTGGGCGGGATCGGAGTAATGAACATCATGCTGGTTTCGGTCACCGAACGCACCCAGGAAATCGGGGTGCGCATGGCCGTGGGGGCACGCCACAGCGACATCATGCAGCAATTTCTCATCGAAGCGGTGCTGGTCTGCCTGTGCGGCGGTCTGCTGGGCGTCGGCCTGGCCTTGGGCGTCGGGGTCGCGGTTTCGCTCTCCGGAAGCGATTTCAAGATGATCTACTCCACCACGGCCATGATCAGCGCCTTTCTCTGTTCAACCTGCATTGGCGTGCTGTTTGGTTTCCTGCCCGCCCGCAACGCCGCCCGCCTTGATCCGGTGGTTGCCCTCTCCCGGGAGTGATTCCATGCCTGCACGACCCATCACCTACGTCAGCGCCGTTCTCCTGACCGCTGTCCTGAGTGGATGCGCCGCCTGGGTGCGCACTCCGTACACATCCCCCGAGGTCAAGCTGCCCCCCGCCTGGGCGCAGCAGACCGACGCCACCGGCATGGTCCAGGATCGCTGGTGGGAGGGTTTCGGCGATCCGGTGCTCAACCGGCTGATCGAGGAGGCGCTCAGGCGTAACAACGATCTGGCGGCGGCCACCCTTGTAGTGCGCAAGGCCCTGTTGCAGGCGGAACTGGCGGACAGCGACCGGCTGCCCGGCCTTGCGGTGCAGGGCAGCGCCAGCCATAGCCACGATCTCCAAACGAAAACCCGGGAAACCAACACCTTTGGCGCCTCGGTTCAGGTCAGTTACGAACTCGATCTGTGGGGTAAGCTGGGCCGCACCGCTGACGCCGCCCGCTGGCAGGCGGTAGCCACGGAAGAAGACCGCGCCGGCACCGCCCTGTCGCTGATGGGCACCACCGCCTCGCTGTACTGGCAGATCGGGTATCTCAATCAACGGCTGAGCCTTGCCGAGGCCAGTATCGCCTATGCCAAGCGGACCCTGGCACTGGTGCGGGTGCAGAAGGCGGCCGGTGCGGCCACGGCGCTCGAAATCCTGGAGGCCGAGCGTAGCCTGGCCAGTCAGGAGGCCAGCCACACCACCCTGGTGCAGCAGCGGACCGAGGCCCGCAACGGCTTGGCCATTCTCTTTGACGGACCGCCGCAACGCCTGGACATGCGCGAACTGCCGGATCTTGCCAAGGCACGGTTGCCGGTCGTGGCGGCCGGCCTGCCCGCCTCCCTGCTGGCCAGACGGCCCGACCTGCGGGCCGCCGAAGCCCGTTTGCGGTCCGTCTTGGCGACCTCCGATGCCACCCGGGCCAGCTTTTATCCTTCTTTGAGTTTGAGCGGCAGCCTGGGCCGGAGCAGCGAAGAACTGTCCCGGGTGTTGAGCAATCCCATTGGCACCCTTGCCGCTGATCTGGCCCTGCCCTTTGTCCAATGGCGGGACATGCGGCGCACCATCAAGATTTCCGAGGCCGAGTACGAGCAGGCGGTGGTCGAATTTCGCCAGACCCTGTACAGCGCCCTGGCGGATGTGGAAAACAGTCTGTCGGCCCGGCAGCAGTACCAGGCCCAGGCGGAGAAACTGGAGCAGGCCCTCCAGGCGGCCAGACAGACCGAGGAACTGTATCGGATCCGATATCAGGCTGGTGGCAGTCCGCTCAAATCCTGGCTCGACGCCCAGGAAAACCGGCGGCAGGCCGAGGTCAGCCTGGCGGAGAACCGGTTTAACCAGTTACAAAACCACATCACCCTGGTCAAAGCCCTGGGGGGAGACACCGGGAGCACCATCTTGGACCGGACACAGTAATCCCCCTTGAACCGGGTAAGACCGGTCTCGCCGCAGCATCAAACGAACAAACGAGAGGGAAAAGCCTTCATCAGACCGATGAAGCCGAGGGAAGGGGCCGGTTTTTATTGCAGCAGGGTGGTGATCCGCTGTTCGATTTCCGCACGAGGCACCGCGCCCACCAGTCGATCGACCAGGTGGCCATTCTTGAAAAAAAGCAGGGTCGGTACGCCCCGGATTTGAAACCGGGCCGCGCTCATCTGCTGGCTGGAGGTATCGATTTTGAAGACCAAAAGACGACCGGCATAGTCCTGGGCAAGGGTTTCGACAACAGGGGCGATCATGCGGCAAGGACCGCAGGTAGGGGAATAAAAATCCACCAGCACCGGCAGGAAGGACTGCTCGACCCGCTGCTGAAACTGAGCATCGGTGAGCGGATTGACTATTCCTGAACGCGGCGCCCCGGCAAGTGAAAGACCGCACCGGCCGCATTTGGGCTTGAGATGCCATTTTTCAGCCGGAATCCTGTTTTTGGCCCCGCATCCGGGACAAACGATCAATGCATCCATGGGACCCTCCGTATGGCGGCAGGGGGGAGTTCTTCACCAAAAAGATTTGTGGGCACGCTGGCAACCATCAACAATCGTTCATGCACAAAGGTCGGAAGGTGAGGATGCACATCGTCCGCCTCAACGCTCCGAACGCTCGAGATGGGAACGATGTGATAGTTACGCTGAAACTTTGCACTATCTGTCGGTTAACGGATTGCTATCATAAAAAAAATTGAGACTGATCGAGCAATTCGATTCAGTCTCAATTCATGAAATCACCCTTTCTTCACTCTAGGCCCAATCAATCATCCTCCGAAATCATAATCAAAAAACTCTTCAGTGGCATATTGATATTTTTCTGCGAGATCTGAAAGTCGCTTTTTGATTGTATCCTGTTCAGGCTTCCAGACAAGAGGACACTCTGCACGCAGCTTATCAATTCTTTCCTCCAATTCCGTCAGTATGATATTGAGCCCATTCACTTCCTCAAAGACCCGCTGCTTCTTTCCTGTGGGCAGTTTTTCGATTTTACCTGCCACATCGTAAAGCTTTGCCTTCCACAAGGTGAGCTCCATATCAACATTCTTGCAATAATCTTTGATTTCCATGGCCGACTCCTCATATAACCTTTTTTTATTATTATAAAAATTTTAATCTCCGCGCCAGATCAATCTTTTCCTCATCCCACCTTCCGTTCTTATTTTACTAAAAAAATAAGTCAAATAGGTCGCGGATGCTGATTGATACTTACTATCATATAATAAGTTGATTCTTCTTCATGGCAATAGTTGCTTCTGTTCTCGCAAGGAGAGAAAGCTATTTTTTTGCGGCGACGGTTAAACGATGAGCATGGCTCACAGACACAACAGGATATGGCCATCCAAACAACCCACTGTTTTTGATGACAATTTAGAGAAAGGTGAAATACAACCTCGAGGCAGAAAAAAAAGCGGCTGAGCCACTGATACCTCTTGGTCATCAGCAGTCAGCCGCTTGTGTGTTCTAAATGGTCGGGAAGAGAGGATTCGAACCTCCGACCCCAGCGTCCCGAACGCTGTGCTCTACCAGGCTGAGCCACTTCCCGAACCGTGTGCTTTGCGCACATCTGTGCAATGCGGCTACCCATTTAGCATGGTTTTTTCTCTGTGTCCAGCCCTTTTCCACAGGGGGCGGCAAAACTTCTCAAGAGGTTGAAACCCCCTCGCCGGCACGGTCACCTCCGCAGCATTCCTCTCAAAACAGCCGTATCCGCAAACAAAAAAAGCTGGCTCGAAGCCAGCTTTTTGGTGCCACGTAGCGGAAGTTCGTTTCAGTTGACAGCGTCCGACAATTTGCTGCCCGGCTTGAACTTGGCGATCGTCTTGGCGGGGATTTCGATCATGGCGCCTGTACGCGGATTTTTCGCCTTGCGTGCAGTGCGCTTGACTGTAGAAAATGTTCCGAAACCAATCAGGGTTACCTTGTCACCCTTGCCCAATGCATCAGATACCGCCATCAGCATCCCATTTAACGCTTTCTCAGCCGCGGCCTTGCTGATGTCTGCCGCCTCCGCCATGGACTCTACCAGTTCTTTTTTGTTCATTCTTCCCTCCCAGAGTTTTTAGCATTGCCACAACAGCCAGGCTCTCTCACCCGACGCGGCATTTGTTGACAACGTCGGAACTAAAATAAAAAAAGAAATCTTTGTCAAAGGAAAAAAGGTTCCTTATCGCCCCGAAAGCCCGGTCGTGCAAGGTTTTTGCCACGCACTGCCCAACGATCACTTACCCTCTCCCCTCGAGATCCAACAACACCTTGCCGAAGCCGTTCTGTTGAAAAAACCGCAGGAGAGCCACCCTGACCCCTGTGTCGGCAATCACCGCAAAATCCTTCGTCTGGATCTCAATATTAACGACATCTTGATGATCAGCGCATAAACGAACCCGGCATCCAGTCAGGCCGAACCGTTCCAGCTCATTTTCCAGCACCTCAATTCGACGGAGCCGCTGACTGGTAATGGTCAGCCCGGCGGGGATTCTCGTTGCCAAGCAGGAAGCGGACGGGCGATTCCAGGTGGTCAGCCCCAGGTGCTGACTCAAGGCCCGAACATCGGCTTTGTCGAACCCTGCCTCCACCAGCGGCATCCGCACCCCCAGTTCATGGATGGCGCGCAGACCGGCACGATGCCCTTTGAGATCGTCCGCATTGGTCCCGTCAATCAGACAGGAAAAGCCTCGGTTTTCCATGCGCTCGCGAAACAAGGTGTAAATCCGGTGTTTACAAAAATAGCAGCGGTCCTCGGCATTCTTGACAAACTCTTTCCAACCGAGTGGTTGCAGGTGCAGAACTTCCTGTTCCACTCCCCGCGCATACCCGTTTGCCATCGGCCAGCGGACCGCCCGTTCAATCTCGACGGATGTCAGCAATTCGGACTGGGCAAACAACACCAGGACATTGCCCACCCCCAGGGTGTCGAGAGCACACTTCAACAAGAGCGAGCTGTCGACGCCGCCGGAAAAGGCAAGCGCCACCCGGCCGCAGGACTGCAACACGGACCGCAATCGATCTTTCTTGATTTCAAGCTGCACCTTGCCCGTCCTCGCGACCGTTCAGGGCGCAAAGCCGTTCAACCATCAAAAAGCGAGCACCATTCCTTCGCCTTTGGCCTCTTGAACGCATCTCAGAAATTTCGAATATTGACAGCCCCATACAGCTCAATGAGAAATTTTTCCGCTACGGGAGACAGGTTGATGAATTCAGCGCCGTAATAATTATCGACTGCATTAACAATGCGAACCTTTTCTTTCATTTTAAAATTCCTGCCAATACTGCAACTGACTATCAGGAGATCACCGATCTTATACGCCTCTGATGACTTAATCCGCATCCCGCCAAGGCTTAAATCTATGACGGTGGCTTGATTATTTTTTAAATTTGTCGTGTTATAGCAAGAAGCAATGATATCTCTGTCGGTTATTTTTCTTCTCTGAATTCGTTTATGACGCCGTCTCTCCTTTGTTCCAAAAGGATATTCGTCAATCATCTTCTCTTCCTCCTTGCTGTCCATGCCACTGGCGATATTGACAAAGAAAGGGATATCATGCTCTTTGATATGGGCAAGAAACCACTGTTCAAGAAAAACAGAAATATTGTTTTCAGTGGCATTTTTATTACGAGAGCTCAGGCGAAATTTGCGAAAGTCTTTGACCATGCCGTAGTGTTCCAGACAATGCATCATTGAATCCTGATGATGACGAAAGAGTTCTTCTTCTGCTTCAAAATGTCGAAACACATAATTTTCGATGATATCCAGAAGGGTATCGATAACCTTTCGGTCTGCCATCGCTTCCGATACATTGCTGAGATCGTTGATCAGGTCAAAAATAATTTTGTGCTGATTATCGATAATGCGGACCCCGACATTAAGTTCCTGGTCCCATTGCCTTACTTTCTTCATATGCTACTTAAAAAGCGCTGCGGAGAGAAGATTCATTTTTTTGCGACAGAAGAACTCGCTCACCGGCAACGAGACGCAAGACAACAGTGTGCCGGTGGCGTAACAGGAGACAACGCATGTTCAAGTGTTGCTTCCTCAGCAACACTTCCGGGCGTTCGGATCGGAATTCCTGGAGAAAACGTGGTGGATATACCGGGCAAGGAACACTCGTCGCAACTCAATTCAACGCCCTATGATAGCACAGATCACTGAGATTGGAAGGATGGGGCGAAAATTAACCTGAAAACCGGACCGAGTCTTGTCGGAGAAAGAAGCCAACAGCCGAACAGGGCGCGCTTGTCATGGAGCGCCAACCTTTCACCCCTTCCCGGACTCCTGACGCAAAACCTTGCCGGCGTCCCAGGCCTTACCGACACAGTTACCCACAGCCCAGTATCGATTGTCGGGCATGGTCAGGAGAAAGGGCCGAATCTTCTTCACATCGGGTTTGTTGTCGGTCAGATATCGTTCTTCCGAATAGATATTGACGATTTCGGCGATAAAAAAACAATTGGTGGGCAGGTCGACCTGCTGGCTTACCCGGCACTCCATGGTCACCGGACATTGACGAATCATCGGTGCGGCGGCCAGTTCCCCGTAAAAGACCTCAAACAAATCGGATTTATCCACCTTTCTCCCGGAAACCAGCCCGGTGTAATCGGTCACCGCAACCATGTCAATTGACGGCACGTTGACGCTGAACTCGCCGGTTTCGACGATCGCGTCATGGGAGCTGTTCAGCCTGTTGACACAGATGCCGAGCATCGCCGGGTTGAAATTGACCCGGGTCAGCCAATCCAGGGCCATGAAGTTTACTTTCCCCTGGAAATGGGACCCGAGAATGGTTTGCGTCCAGGGAAGACAAAAAAGGGTTGTTTGTTCGAGGCGCTTTTTCATACCTTCCCTCCTTGTCGATGATGGGTGGGGGGGAAATGTCCCGCGGCTCAGCAGCCGCTACAACCCGGAGCAGTTCCTGGCGCAGTTGGTGCATTTGAAAGGGTTTGACCAGCCGCCCTTTGAAACCATATTCGCTATACCCGGCCATGACCGGATCGGTGGAATAGCCGCTGGCAACGATGGCAATGGCTTCCGGAAACCTGGCAAGCAAGGCGGCGACCGCCTCCTTGCCACCCATGCCGCCAGGGACGGTCAGGTCCATGATCACGCAGGCAAAAGGGGTGCCGGCGGAGGCGGAGGCACCGTATTTCTCCAGGGCCTCCTCGCCGTGGGCAGCCTCTTCCACCTCGTAGCCGAGCATACCGAGCATTTCCGCAGCAATGCCACGAACCATGGCATCGTCATCCATGACCAGAACCCGGCCGCGTGTCTTCGGTTCACTGACCACAGCGGTGTACCAGGGATCATCGGTCCTGGTACGGCTCTTGTCCGCCGGGAGATACAGGGTGAAGACCGATCCGACGTCGGGGGTGGAGTCAACCTGGATATGACCGTTATGCTTGCTGATGACGGAATGGACAATCGCCAGCCCCAGTCCGCTGCCGCTCTGTTTGGTGCTGAAATAGGGATCAAAAATACGTTCCCTGATCTTCTCCGAAATACCGATCCCCTCGTCGCGAATACTGATGCGCACAAAATCGCCGGACATTTGGGGCGTCGCGCCTTTGCCGATGTCGGCAACATTGTCGGCGGTTATGTACAGGTTGCCGCCATCCGGCATGGCCTGCTTGGCATTGATGATCAGATTGGCAAGCACATGACTGATCTGCCCTTTATCGGCATGCACCGGCCACAGGTCTGCCGGCAGGTTGAGATAGGCCTTGACGTTGGAGCCGCTGAGATTGAACTGGATGGATTCCTTAATGACGGCAGGCAGGGTGATCGATTCGAGCAGGGGGTCACCGCCCTTGGCAAAGGTCAACAGTTGTTTGGTGAGATGGGTCGCGCGGTCCAGGGCTTGATGGGCTGTCTCGATATATCTGTAGGACTCGTGCTCCCTGGACAGGGTCATTTTGGCCAGCTCGATCCCGCCAAAGACGCCGGTGAGGATGTTGTTGAAATCATGGGCAATGCCTCCCGCCAGCGTACCGATACTCTCCAGTTTCTGTAATTTCTTCCGTTCCTCTTCCATGTGCTTGCGCTCGGTGGTATCGGGCAGGAACATCAGGCCGGCGATGACCGCTCCTTCGGCGTTGCGGATAGGCACCCCTTCGGCAACGGTGTGGCGGATATTGCCGTTCTTATCCTCGACCTTCAATTCCAGGCCATGGGTCGCTTCGCCGCGCAAGGCCCTGGCAAGAGGATTCATCTCCGGTTGCAGAAGGGCGCCGTCGGAGGTGTAACTATTCCTGTACCGACACATGGTAGTGACCTCCTTGTTCAGGAGGTTTTCCTTCAACCCGCCCAAGAAATCGAGACAGGCCTGATTGATCAAGCAAATACATTTGTTCTCGGCGGTGGCCAAGGCGATGGGGACGTGTGACTGCTCGACCACGGCGGTCAACAGGGCATTGGTGTGTTCCATCTCCTTGTGCATCGCGTATTCTTCGGTCACATCCCGAAACACCAGCACCACGCCGTATGTAACGCCGTCGTTATCCTGGATGGGCGCGGCGGAATCGGCAATCTGGTGCTCCCTGCCGTCCCGGGCGATCAGAAGGGTATCGTTGGCCAGCCCGACGACCTGCCCGGTCTGCAACACATGCGCAACCGGATTGAAGGCAAGGGCACGGGTGCGGGCGTTGACAATATGAAACACTTCGGTCAGCGGTTTGCGCAGGGCCTCCGCAATGGTCCAGCCGGTCAGGACCTCGGCCACCGGATTCATGTGGGTGACGCGGCCGTCGGTATCGGTGGCCATCACCGCATCACCGATCGAATTCAGGGTAATCCGCAGATTCTCGGCAATTCTCGCCGTATCCCGCTGGTTTACAATCAGACGTTGTCCCACGCTCCCCACCAACACCCCGGCAAGGATGAGCACACTGGTATAGGTGGTGCGCATCAGGAGTTCATGGGGATCGTGCAAAGGAAAGAAACTCGGGAACAAAGGGCCGATGGCAGCGTGGAGCCAAAGATACTCAAAGAACGAATCGGTCAGCCAGAGAAAGGCGGCCAGCAGGGTACTGGCCACCACCACAGTCATCCGCACATTGGGTCGTGCGCCTTTGATCCGATTCATTCCCGAGGTTCCTTGAAAGCCAGCCAAGCAAAAACAGGGGTTGCAAAAAGCAAGGTACCCAACGAGTGGGCAGTGGTCCACTTGAGCCAGCCGACCAGGATATCACTTGCCGCTATCATCCCGAAAAGATATTTGAATCCTATACCGCCGGTAGCCGCCAGCATGGGGGGCACGAGAAAAACCGCCAAAAAACAGACGACCAGGTCGGCAAAGCCATCGATAACAATATGTGACGTCACGCGCCGCCGCATGATCGACGCGCCGATAAGTGGGCCGACGGTGTTCATCAGGGCAAGACTGAGCGCATACGCCCAGGGACCGTGCAGGGAGAAATGATTGGCCAGAACGACACCGACGGCAAGGCCGGGCGCGATCTTCCAGCCCCGGCAGAAGGCGGCAACGATGGCCACGGCAGCGGATGGCCAGAGGGGCATCGGCAGGACGCCCAACTTGCTAAAGACGAGAAAGGTAAGATGGGCGCCCCCCCAGTACACCAGGGCTGTGCACGCATTTTCCAAACACAGCCGCTTCCATGAACCTGACCCGCTCCCAAGGGGGAGTTCCGGTGGCATGACATCTTCTCCCAAAGTTGAGTGTAGTGCAATTAGCTTCTCCCTGAAACCAGCTTCTTTCTACCATTCGCAAGGCGAATTGACAACTTCTGAACCTGACTATAGGGAAGGACGACCAGGGGACGCGTATGCAATATTGACAGGACATGGTGACAAAATACCACGCCCTGAGAGGGGGTGACAGGTGGGCAGCGCGGTAAAGTTTCAATCCACGCCCCCGTGTGAGGGAGCGACCACTCCCCTCCTGAAGCCGCGGCGAGGATAGCGTTGTTTCAATCCACGCCCCCGTGTGAGGGGGCGACAAGTCAATAAAGCTGTTACTGACCGCCCCTATGGAGCCATTTGAAGATCGCCCTAATGGAGCCACCTCGTGACCGGCATAATGGGGCCAGCCCCTGATCGGTCTAATGGAGCCAGGATGTGATCGCTGCAATGGAGCCACTTCCCCCTCTTTTCCTTCTTGGACTTTTCGACAACCGGGCTACCCTTTCCATTTTTTATGGAGGAGGAGCCCATGGCCAATCGGGGGTTCGAGATGTTTCAGTATCAACAGATTCTTTTCCGCATGCGATCCGGCGAGTCGGATCGAGACCTTGCCCGGGCAGGTGTCGTTGGGCGGCGTGATGCCGGCGAGGTCCGCAAACAGGCCATTGCCCAGGGTTGGCTTGATCCGGCCCGTCCTTTGCCCAGTGAGGCGGAGTTGGCCAAGCGTTTGCCCAACGGTCGCAACCGGCGGGCAACGGCTCCTCGGTGGCACCCTATCGAGCGCAAATCCAAGCCTGGGTTGCCGAAGGGATCGACGGCACCACCATTCATCGCGCCCTGGTGCGCAACCATGGCTTCACCGGCAGTTACTCTGCGGTGCGGCGGTTTGTGCAGTCCCTGCCCAATGATCAGGCCAAGGCCACGGTCATCCTTGATTTTGCA
>Ga0074193_1001416_pt1 | contig 29320 bp, 22 predicted proteins | sample EPASupsiteHSE605_FD_64523 | JGI IMG/M metagenome (GOLD analysis project Ga0074193, IMG submission 64523) | Bioremediated contaminated groundwater from EPA Superfund site, New Mexico - Sample HSE6-05 | ecosystem: Environmental > Aquatic > Deep subsurface > Groundwater > Contaminated ... | reverse complement strand
GTGCAATATGACAGTTATTTGTGAAATAGTGTATACTAATTAAATTTAAATGTTTAAATTTTTATTGTTTTAAAAAATCTTGCTTTTGAGGTAAAATAGAACTATCTATATTTTAAGATTTTGGTCCATATAACTCTATTAAAACTAATCAATTAAATAGTAAGAGGTGTGAACATTGAGCGAAACAATTTTAATTGTTGAAGATGAAGAAAGAATGAGAAAACTAATAAGAGATTACTTTGAAAATAGTGGCTTCTCTGTACTAGAGGCTTCAAATGGTGTAGAGGCTTTAAATTTAATTAAAGAGAATAAGGTAGATTTAATGATACTTGATATAATGATGCCCTATATGGATGGGTGGACTGTTTGTACAACTTTAAGGAAAACTTCTCAGATTCCAATAATAATGCTTACAGCAAAGGGTGAAGAAGAAGACAAACTTCTTGGCTATCAGCTTGGGGCAGACGATTACGTAACAAAGCCTTTTAGTCCAAAGGTACTGGTGGCAAAGGGAAAGGCGCTGCTAAAGAGGGTAGGCACAAATAGTATAAGTGATGAAGTAAGCCTAGAAAAGGAGAATGTAAATAAAATTTCCAACTTTAATGGTCTAAAAATAAATGAATTATCTCATATTGTAACCCTTTATGAAGAGGAAGTTTTACTAACGCCAAAGGAATATGAATTACTGATATTTTTTGCGAAAAATAATGGAATTGCCTTTACTCGGGATCAGATATTAGATAAGGTTTGGGGAATGGACTATTACGGTGGTTCAAGGACCATAGACACTAACATTAAAAGACTTAGGGAAAAATTAAAAGATAAAGCTGAATACATAGTAACTGTTCGAGGAAGCGGCTATAAGTTCGAGGTGCGGGAATGAAGAAAAAAATTGCTATAAAGTTATTTTTGATTACAGTAATATTTTTTATTATTTTTATAACAACTCAATTACTATTTCAATCTCTGTTTTTTGAAAACTTTTATACAGACAGAAAAACAAAAGGCTTGAGTAAAAATCTTGAAAGCTTCTCAAAGGATTATATAAAAAATATAGGCAATATAGATAAAACCTTAGAAAATATAAAAAGCTTTGAAGAAAACAATAATGCCAAAATAGTAATATTAGAAAGTAATGGTCTATTAAGTTATATAACAGATAGAGAAGAAAAGAAGGAATCCCCTAAAATAAAAATTGTAAGAGATATAATAAGACAGTGGACTTCTGATCCAGAGGCATTTATGGATTTACAGGAAAAAGGGCAAACGGTAACCTATATATTTAATGATAAAGAATTTAATATAAAAAATATTGTAACCATTGAACCTATTATATTTAACAATATACCCGGAAAGGTTATTTTTGCTGTATCTTCCCTTCAATCTGTGGAGGAAGCTGTTACTGTTATGAAGGAATTTTATACCTACATATATATAGCAGCTTTAGTCGTAATAGTTTTAATGTCGTTTATTTATTCCAAAATCATATCAAAGCCCTTAGTATATTTAAATGAAAAAGCATTGAAAATGGCATCCTTAGATTTCACTGAAAAGTGCAGCATAGATAGTGAAGATGAAATAGGAAATCTGGGAAGAACCTTAAACTTTTTATCAGATAACCTAAGTAGTGCCATGAAGAATCTTCAAGAGTCCAACGACAAACTTAAAAAAGACATTGAAAAAGAAAAACAATTAGAAGAAATGAGAAAAGAATTTGTGGCCTCTGTTTCTCATGAATTAAAGACTCCCATAAGCTTGATTTCAGGATATGCAGAGGGAATTAAGGATAATATAGTAAGAGAAGAGGACAAAGACTATTACATGGATGTAATTATAGATGAAGCTGAAAGAATGAGCAGGCTTGTATCAGATATGCTAGAGCTTTCAAAGCTTGAATCAGGGACCATGAAAATAAATAAGGAAGCCTTCTTTATAGATAAAACCATTAATAAAATAATAAAAAAGCTTGAAGGAATAAAGGAAGAGTATAATAAAGGAATCATAATAGAAAAAAGCCTAGAGGAAAACTTAGATGCTTTTGGAGAAGAAAGTAAGATAGAAGAAGTAATAACGAACTTCCTAACAAATGCTCTTAGACATACAAAAGAAGAAGGATATATTTTTGTAAGAGCAAAAGAAGATAAAGAAAAACATAATATAATAGTAGAAATAGAAAATCAGGGAGGACAAATTCCAGATGAAGAAATAGATAAGATCTGGGACAGATTTTATAAGCTTGATAAATCAAGAAATAGAGAGGCAGGAGGTACAGGACTTGGTCTTGCCATAGTTAAGAATATACTAATGCTTCATGGGAGCGAGTATGGAGTAGTTAATACGGAAAGTGGAGTTAAATTTTATTTTACAATTAGTGGACTAAAATGAAAATTCATATTGTTTTATTGTAAAGCAAAACAAATATCTAGCCCATATGTATATATGGACTAGACATTTAATGTGTAAAGTTATAAGTCTTGTCTAGTTTTAGGATTAAAGTTTTTTCTCGAATGTACTAATGTCAGAATTTGGACTTCATTATTAGAAACTTCATAAATCATTCTATATGAATAAATAATAAGTTCTCTTATTGCAGAATCATTCAATTCGGGAGTGATTTTTCCCATGTTTGGGTATAAGTTTAAAGTTTCAGATTTTCTAATAATTTCTTCCATTACTTGTTTGGCATAAAAGGATGAATCCTGAAAAATATAAGTATATATCTGTTTTAAATCGTTCTTTGCTGTTAAAGACCATTTTACCATTGGGAAATTTCCTTTCTTAATTCATCAGTTGTAAGAAAATCTCCTTTTAAAATATCTTGCTGTCCTTTTTTTACTTTATCTAGAACATATAATTTATACATAAATTCTTCTATATCAAATACTTCAGGAAAACTAGAAATTATATTTATAATGTCCTGCTTTAAAACTTGCATGATTTCACCTCCGCATGTTAATACTTACTTTAATTATATCCTAATTACAAAGAAAAATACAGGCAACATACCTGTATTTTTCTTTGTGAAAAACAAATCACTAATCCCTATGGATACATATAAATCCATAGGGATCAGTGACTAGTTACTAGCGATTTTTACTTAAAAGTTTATTCTGACAACTTCAAACTAAGGGTTTTTGACTTTCCATCTCTACTTATTACTACTTCAACAGTGTCTCCTGATTTATGCTTTTGTTTTAACTCGTTAATTTCTTGAACAGCTTTAACGGTTTTTCCATCAAATTTAGTAATAACATCTCCAGGCATTAATCCAGCTTTTTCAGCAGGACTAAACTCCTCGATTTGTTGAATGTACACACCTATTGGTAAATTATATTGTTTTGACAAGCTATCATTTATATCAACTACACTGATTCCTATTTTTAATAGTGGTTTTATAAGGTTCTCTATTTTAGGTTTAACTGCATTAATTGGTATAGCAAAACCAAGACCTTCTATCTCATCTCCGCCAATTTTAGCTGAGTTAATTCCTATAACTTGACCATATATGTTAACTAAAGCTCCACCACTGTTACCAGGATTAATAGCTGCATCTGTTTGAAGGTATTTTTGAGTTTGTCCCTCAACAGTAACCTCTCTATTTACAGCACTTATTACCCCAGAAGTTACTGTACCTATAAATTGTTTTCCAAGAGGATTACCTATAGCAATGGCAGGGTCGCCTGCTTGAAGTGCGTCGGAATCACCAAATTCAGCAACTGCAGGAACAGTAACCTTCTCAGTAAGCTTAATTACAGCTAAGTCCATAGAAGCATCATAATTTATAAGCTTTGCAGTGATTTCCTTTCCTTCTTTTCCATTGTTAAATATTACAGTGATCTTCTTTGCGCCGCTAACCACATGATAATTAGTTAGAATATATCCATCCTCACTAAAAATTATTCCAGAACCCATACCTTCCTGATCTTGAGAAAAACCGAAGCCATTTGCATTAGAAGTACTAGTAACAGAAACTCCAACAACTGCTGGGCCAACTTGTTTTGCGATATTTGCTACAGATAGTGGCACTGTATTTGTAGAGGTTTTAACTACATTTGAAGTATCTTTGTTTGTACTAGCAGTTTTGTTTTCTGAAACTATGCTTCCGCTAGCTTCTCTACTTGTAAAATACTTAATAGTACTAGCAGAAGAAATAGCCCCTCCTAAGGTAGCAGATAAAACACCAACTAAAAGATAAGAAGTTATTTTCTTACCCATACCTTTATTATGCTTCTTACTTTCCTCAGGTTTAACCTTGCAGAAAGATTCAACATTAATATAATCTACATTAGTAGCATTAGTGGTAGTAAGGCTTTCTGAGTTATTATTTAAATCATTGTTTAGATTATCATTTACATTAAAATTGTCCATATAAAAGTCCTCCCTTTGAAAATAGTTCCGAATTCTTAATATTATTCTATTCTGCTATTGTTACAATTTAATGACAGAGTTATGAATGAATTGTTACTTATTTTTAAAAAGAGAATTAATCTCTCCACCAATTAAAATAATAATTGAAGTCAAATAAAGCCATACCATTAGAGCAATTACAGCACCTATGCTTCCATAAAGCCTTGAATAATTAGCAAAGTTATCTACATAAAAAGCAAAGCAAAGAGAAGCTAAAACCCATCCTATGGTTGCAAATATGGAGCCAGGCAATGCATCTATAAGCCTTGAAGGTACACAGGGAGTAATTTTATATATTAATGTAAAAATAAAAATCATAATTAATAGAGCGAGAATATATCTAAGTAAATTCCATATATATATAATTTCTAAAGATAAATTAAACCATAAGCTCAGCTTTATCAGTAATAAGTTTCCAAGTACCAATAAGAAAAGTGAAAATATGATTAAAAAAGATAATATTATAGTTGATAAAATAGATATCACTTGAAGCTTCCAAAAGGGTCTGCATTCCTCTTCATTGTATGCTTTATTTACTGCCTTGATTACTGCATTGAAACCATTAGATGCTATCCATATAGTTATAATTAAACTAAAGGATAATAAGTTTCCCTTTCTTGAATCGAAAATTTCTATAACCGTGTCATATATTAAGCTATACACATTAAAGGGAAGAATATTTTTTAAGCTTATTAAAACTTCTTCACTATTTACATCACTATAACCTGCGATGGTAAATAGAAAAATAAAAAATGGAAATAGAGACAGCAAAAGATTATAAGAAAGTTGAGAAGCAAGAGCTAAAATATCATCTTCTTTTAATTTATTGATGAAGATAATAAAAAGATTTGTTTTTCTAGTTTTCATAAAAGTAATACCCCTTTAAAAGAACTGATATTAATATTATATCAAAAAAAGATTTAAATATTATGATTCATTTAAGGAGAATATTTGAAATCTATAGGAATATTATATAAGGTGTGCAAAATACATGAAATGGGTCTATATGTAAAAATAGTAAATGATGACAATATAATAAAATTTAATCATACTTCTCTTGCAATTTACCTAAAAATAGTATAAAATCATTTCGATAACAAAAAAATGAAAAATATTTCTTATAAGTGCAAACTTTTATAAAAAATTAACGTATTAATATATGATAATGTGTTATGGAATTATAAAGTTGCACCATCAGGTGATAAACTTAGCAACAAAAGTAACATTTACCATGTATAAAATCTATACTTTTTGTTGATAAATGGTACAAAAACCTATATAATAAATATTGTATTATATTTGGTATTATAGAGAAACAGTTCAATTCCTAGAAATCTTTAATTAATAAAGAGGGAAATGGGCGTTTTTGTAGAATATAGATATAATTGTTTGAATTTTTTATTTAGGAAAGATAATGTTTACACTGCCTATTTTTATCTTTTCCAAATATAAATAATTTATTCACTAACTTAGTTATAAATTTTTTAAAAAAATATATAAATCTTATAAAATGGGAGGGAACAAAAAGTGATTAAAAAGAAGATGAGTTTACTTCTAGCAGCAGTTTTAGTTGCATCAGGAGTAGGAATGGTTAAACCAGCTGCAGCAGCAGTTGCAGTACCTAAAGTAACTTATGTTGCACCAGCAATCACAATGGCTGAAGTAGGGGATGATTTCTCATTTGCTCTTCAATCAGATTTTGCAGGAAAAGTTCAATATCAAATTTGGGCTCAAAACACTGCAACAGGAACATGGTATAGCTTAACTAGTGGTTACACAGAAGCTGTTAATGGAAAAGATCCATTTGTACCTAAAACAATAAACACTTTACCTCAAGGAAGCTACAAAGCTTCAGTTTGGGTAAAAGCTGAAGGAAGCACAGCAAAATTCGATTCATATGCAACAGCTAGCTTCAAAATCCAAAAAGATGGATACTTTGCTGGAAGAGCAAAGATGGACAATTTAGGATTAAAGGATACTTATTCAGTAGGAGAAGCAGTAACAATAACTGGAGCTGACCAATACAAGCTTCACGTATTTGATCCTTCTGTTGCTGAAAGAGCTAAAGGCTGGACTACAGATGCAACATATGAAACAGCTGCAGCTACTGCAGATGATTTCAAGTTTGCAAAACCAGGCAAATACTTAGTAGACGTTTGGGGAAAGAAAGCTGACAGCAAAAATCTTTATGATGGTTGGACTTTAAAAGTAGTTACAGTTACTGCAGCTACAGGATTACCAGCAGCTACAGTTGTAGATGCAGATAGCACTAAACTTCCAATGCAAACATTAGTACAAATTAAATTAGATACAACAACTCCAGAAAACTACACAGTTAAAGTTGGATCAACTGCATTAGAATTAAGAACAAATGCAGCTGGACAAAAAGTATTCATAGGAGTAGTAAATGGAACTTTAACAGCTGATCAAGTTAAAGCAGCAGTTAAGGTTGAATCAACTGTAAAAGAAACAGTAGCATTTACAGTTGCAAGTGCAGATACTACTAAGCTTCCAATGCAAACATTAGTACAAGTTAAATTAGATACAACAACTCCAGAAAACTACACTGTTTCTGTTGGAACAACTGCATTAGAATTAAGAACAAATGCAGCTGGAGAAAAAGTATTCATAGGAGTAGTAAATGGTACTTTAACAGTTGATCAAGTTAAGGCTCAAGTAGTAGTAAAATAGTCAATTAGTCAAGTGAATTAATATTTAATTTTATAAAGAGTTTAAATAATAGGAGGGAATATAAAAATGGCTAATAAAAAAGTAGTTAGCGTATTATCAACAGCAGCTATCGGAACATTAATAGCTACAGCTGTAGGTTCAACAGTATTTGCTGCAGTTGATGGATTAGTAGTAAAAAATGCAGGATCATATTTAAATTATGACTTAGATGCATTAAAAGCATCAGTAGTAAATGATGCTTTAGGTCAAGCAGGAGCAGAATTATACAAAGATTTCGATGCAGCTAGAACAGCAGGATCTATAGTATCTTACCATGATGATAAAGTAGGATTCGTAGATGCAGCAGCAGTTCAAAAAGCAGCATTAGATGCAGCTTTAGCTGGAACAAACTTTGCATTAGATACTTTCACTGAAAGTTCAAAAGAAACAGTTTTACCTGCAGCAGTTTACCAAGCAACAGTAACTGGTGGTAAAGTAGTTGCTGGAGCTGAAGTTAAGCCTACAACTGCAGCTACTCAAGCAGTAACTGTAAGTGCTACTGGTGCTAAAACTCTTAAAGTTACATTTGCTAAAGCTGTAGATACAACTAAAGCTACAGTTGCAGTTAAGAAAGGTGCAATAACAGTAAACACTTCTTCTGTAACTTGGAATGATGCAAAAACAGAAGCAACAATCGTATTAGCAGGTAAATTATCTGCTGGTGATTACACAGTTAATGTTACAGGTGTAGAAACTGCAGCATTAAGTGCTACAACAACAGTTGTAGATGAAAAAGTATCAAAAATTGAAATTCTTTCTACAGAAGCTCCATTAGTTGATAGTGCTACTGATGCAGATGCTAACGTGGATGACCTTCAAGTTGGATATCGTGTTCTTAACCAATATGGTGAAGATATAACTAAGACTACAACTTTAACTTCTTCAGACCCAGCTAATATATCAATGAATCAAACAACTGGAATTGTTACAATAAACGGTGATTATAATACAACAACAAATAAATTATCTACTTTCACTTTAATAGATACTGCTACAGCAACTTATGGATCAGCTACAGTAACAGCTGTTTCAGAAGCTAAGATATCTAGTGTAGAAGTTGTTGGACTTTACAATGCAGATAAGAAAGCATTAACTGAAACAACAAATCTAACAAGTGATAAATTCTATGTTGAATTAAGCTGTAAAGATCAATATGGTAATGTAATTACTGATGCAGCTAAAGTAGCAGCTGAATTACTTATTACTGAATCTAATGCTGCAGTAGTAAATGCAGCTGCAAATGCCTCTGTAATAACTGTAAATGGTAGTAAGAAGGTTGTTGTAGCTCTTGCTGGAAACCCTACTTATCCAACAGTTGGAAAGAATATAGTAACTGCTATAGCTCTTACATCAGGTAAATCAGCATCTACAACAGTAGAAGTAGCTGAAGGTGCTCGTGCTTACAGTGTAGATGTTTCAGCTCCAGATATAACTGTAGCTGGTGAAACAAATTACATTCCAGTAAATGTTACAGATCAAGATGGTAATGCAATTACTAATCTTTCTGTATTAAGAAATGCAAGCCGTGGTGTTAAAGTAACAGTTGGAGGCGTAGATGTAACAAATACAGAGCTTACAATTAAGAATGGTCAAGTATATATTGCTCATGCATTCGCTGCATCTGCTACAACTTCATATTCAACTGTTATGATAGTTTCTAATGCTAATCAAAAGGTAGATACTATATCTTTAACAGTAAAACCTACAGCAAAAGCAACCATAGTAACAGGATTAAGCAGTACTTATAGTACTACAGTATTAAAAACTGCTGCTAAGAATATTACAGTTGATGATTTAGTAATAGAAGATCAATATGGACGTGTAATGACTTCTACACAAATCAATAACTGGTTAGTTGCTGCCGCTACTAATAAGATTGTTGTAACTGAAGATGAAGCATCAACTGTTGTTGCAATATCTGATGCTGCTGGTGATAATGCTATAACTGCGGTTCCAGCTCATGCTACGGTAACAGCTACTGCTGGAAATGCAATAGGTAGTGAAAATATTACTATTACTCTTCATGATGCAAATGGTGCAATAACAAGCAGTGCTAAAGAAGCTACTTTAAGAGTTACAGATGGAACTGAATATGCTTCATATACAGTGAATGCGGTTGGAACTGTTTATGATGAAGTAGGAGCAACTAAAACTGATAATGTTGCTTATGACAAAACAGTTAAAGTATATGGTGTACTTGCTGATGGAAGCAAAGTTCTACTTACAAATGGAGTTGACTATTCTGTTTCTTCAACAAATACAACATTTAATGTTGACGTTGCTGATGGTATAGTTGATGTAACTGCTGCTTATGCTTATGCAACAGATGCAACTACAAAAGTAGTTCCTCTAACAGTAACAATTAATGCAACTGGAGAAAAGATTAGCCAAGACGTAACAATTTCTAAAGTTGCACCAAAAGTTGCAAAAGTTAATGTAGTTGCTAATGGTAAAGGTGCAGATTTAATTGCAGCTAAATCTGTAGATGAATTAGGTACTTTCAATTACGATTCTGCAGACTTAAATCTTAACTTCACAGACTTAGATGCTGTTGCAGATGTAGTAGTTACTGATCAATATGGTGTAGCTCAATTATTAGGAGCTTTAACTGGAAATACTTTTGCAGATACTACAGCTATGAACGGACTTACAGTAACATTTACTATTGTATCTGGAGATGTAACATTTACTGGTAACGGTACATCAGCTGCTGCAGTAACTGTAGCTCCAGTAGGATCTGTAATTAAGGTTGTTGTATCTGGTGATGGCGTAGATGCAGCTCCAGTTACTCTAACTGTAACTCAATAGTAATCTTGCTTGATTCTTGGTAAACCATTAGGGATTATAGCTAAGACTAGAAGGTTCCAAGATAAGTCACGGATAGAATCCGTAGAATAAATTATTAGAGAAGGGATAGCCCTATTGGTTATCCTTCTCTGTTTTTATATACACGGAGAAATATTACATTGAAAAAACAACGATGTTTTGTATATTTATCTAGTTTCAACTAAAATGTATGAAAACAGACACTTATTGTTTGCTTTCATACATTTCTTATTATATAGCAAGCTCGGACGTACCGTCCTCGCAAAGGTACCAGTGAAACTGCTGAAAAATTGATTTGATTGTATAAATATAAAATATTATGTATAAATATATATTTAACCTCCAAATAATAACTGGTATAATTAAGTTATACAGTAAGTTGATTTGGGGGTATTTTTATGTTAAAAAAACAAAGTGGACAGATTGATATTTTTAATGAAATGATTTTTCAGAAGTTAATACCCAAAGACCACTTACTAGTAAAAATTGATGAGTTCGTAGATTTCTCATTCGTCTATGATATAACCGAAAAATTTTATAGTAAAATAGGAAGAGGCTCGATTGATCCAATCGAACTATTTAAAATACTTTTATTGGAATTTCTATATAGATTATCCGATAGAGAGGTTGTAAAAAGAATAAAAACAGATATAGCTTTTAGATGGTTTTTAAGATTAAATTTAGATGATGATGTTCCAGATGACAGCACGCTTAGTTACTTTCGTGCTCAAAGGCTTGGTGAAGGACCTTTTGAAGAATTCTTTGACAATATCGTTGAGCAGTGCATAAAAAGGGAGTTGATTAAAAAGAAGAGATATATTATTGACTCTACAGATGTTGCAGCTAATGTTAATTATCCAAAAGAGAAAAAGTTAGTTGTCAATGCTTTTAAGAGAATGATAACTGAACTGAGAAAGATTAATGAAGAAGAAGCTAATGAAGCACTAGCTGAATTTCAAAAAGAGCTATATGAATTGAAATATACAAAAGACAATACCACAGTTAAGGATTTCTGTTATATTGCTAAGAAATATGCAGAAGATATATATGTGAAAACCTGTGATGAGTTTAATAATAACAAATATAAAGAGACTTTTGTGATACTATGGCAGATAATTGAACAATATGGATTCAATAAAGGTACTGATAGAATAATAAGCTGTGTTGATCCAGATGCAAGAGTAGCAAATAAAACTAAATCAAGTAAAAAGAAAGGTTATAAGGATCATATAATAGTTGATGAAGATAGTGAAATTATTCTTTCTTCAGAGCAAACTCCCTTCAATGTTGGTGATGAAAAGAAATTAAGTGATCTAGTTGATAAAGTAGAAAAGAAATTTGGTTTAAAACCAGAAGAAATTTCAGCTGATAAAGCATACGGAACTATAAATAATAGAGCATACTTAAAGGATAATGAAATTGTAAGTAATATAAATTTCTATGATACCACAAATATAAGGGAAAACTATAAAAAGTATGATATCAAAATGTTTGACATCAGCGAGGATTTAAAAAGTGCTAAATGTCCTGCAGGAGTAGTTACAATATATTGCATAATTATCTAGTTACAACTAAAATGTATGAAAACAGACACTTGTTGTTTGCTTTCATACATTTTTTTATTATATAATTTTTATAATTGGTAAAATGTAATAATCACATTACAAATATAACTATCTAAATTAAAAGTTTTATGGAGGAGACTATGCTTAAATGGATTTTAAATAAAGATTTAAAATTTCAAATAGCACTAGTATTGTTTCTAGCTTTAAGCGTACCCACAGCAGTATTAGTGTGGAATGTATTAGTACCAGCCCGTATGAGTGATGCTGTAAGAGTAATGCAGGAGGATAAATCAAAAAATTTATTAAATTATATTGATGAAACAATAGATAAGACAAAAATAATTAATATTAAAACCGTAAGCAGTGATGAGAAAGCTATATCTGCATTTCTTGAACCTCTTTCAAAGATCGTAAGAGATACTAGAATAGGCATATACTATTCAGAAGATAAAAAAATTTACACCTATGGAAAGCTTATGGACAAAAGAGGTAATAAGAAAACAGAAGAAATAAATTATACATATATAGATAATAATATTGAAAATAGTTTAAAGACTGTTCAAGTGACAAAGGTAGATAAAGTTGAATATATAGATTATCAGGAAAGAGAAATTCAAAGATATTTTCATCCTATAAGTGTAAATGAAAAGGTTATTGCAGTAACCTGGAGTGATACTCTTATGCCGCCAGAGCTTAGGACTACAAGAAACATATTTATTTCTTTAGTCTTTATAATTCCTTTAGGCCTAATAATAAGTTTATTATTGCTTATTGCTATAATAAGAAATTTAAATAATAACATAAAAAAAATAAAGTATGGTCTTGAAACTATGTCGAGAGACTTATCCTTTAGAATTGAGCATATGGGGGGAGATATAGGCAGTGTCGGAGATTCTATAAATACAATGGCAGAAGATCTCCTAAAGAAAGAAAAATTAGAAGAACAGTTAGCAAGAACTGAAAAATTAGCTTCCCTTGGACAAATGATATCAGGAGTAGCTCATGAGATAAGAAATCCTCTAGGAATTATAAGAGGTACAGTTCAATTGATGGAAAGAGATTATAAGAATGATACTAGATTAACAGAGTATATAAAAATAGTTAAGGAACAATCAGATAGAGAGAGTAAAGTAATACAAGAACTTTTAGACTATGCTAGACCATCAAAACAAATATTAATAGATATAAATATAAATGTGCTTATTAAAAGTGTACTTTCTTTTACTAATAAGTATATTCAAGATAAGCATGTTAAGGTAATAAGCGAACTTGAAGAGAAAATATCTCTAGTAAATATTGATTGCGATAAAATAAAGCAAGTATTTGTAAATATAATTATTAATGCCTGCGAAGCCATGGAAAATGGGGGAACCTTAAGTATAACAACAAAAGAAGAGAAGGGATTTATAATTAGTAGTTTTGAAGATACTGGTGCAGGAATGGACGATGAAGAGATAAAAAATATATTCAATCCTTATTATACTACAAAAGCAAATGGCACTGGACTTGGACTTTCAATAAGCAATGGAATAATTCAACTACATGGGGGTTTCATTGAAGTTACTAGCAAAAAAGGAGAAGGCTCAAAATTTATTATTAAAATACCTATCTACAAAAAGGATGGTGAAAATATTGGGTAGAATATTGGTAATTGACGATGAAGAATATATAGGTTGGATTGTTCAGAAGACTTTTGAAAATACTGATAATGAAGTTTTAATAGCTTTAAATGGGAAATCAGGTATCCTAGAAGTACATAAGAAGAATTTTGATTTAGTGTTTTTAGATCTAAGATTGCCAGATATTGATGGAATGACGGTTCTAGAAGAGCTAAAAAAGATACAAAAAGATATAATAGTTATAATAATTACTGCCCACGGAAGCATTGACACAGCCATAGAGAGTATGAAAAAAGGTGCTTTTGATTACATAACAAAGCCTTTTGATGTAGATGAATTAATGCTGCAGGCAGAAAAAGCAATGGAAATTGGAAGACTTAAAAGTGAGGTTAAATATTTAAGAAATGAAGAAGCAAAGAAAATAACAAATGAAGAGTTCAAGAGCAAGAATGAGAAACTTAATTCAATTTATAAATCTATAGAACAGATAGGAAACATAGAGGCAACAGTATTAATAACAGGGGAAAGTGGAACCGGTAAGGAAGTAACGGCAAGAAAGATACATCAGTTAAGCAATAGAAAAAATGGACCATTTATAATATTCAACTGTGGGGCACTTTCCGATGAGCAAGCTGAAGGAGAGCTTTTTGGTTATGAAAAAGATTCCCTTAAAAATAACCAGGAAAGAAAGCTTGGTAAACTTGAATTAGCAAATGAAGGTACAATATTTTTAGATGATATAGAAGAAATGAGCCTTAATATGCAGCTTAAGTTTTTAAGGGTACTTGAGGAAAAAGAGATTAAAAGAGTTAATGAAAGGGAAAATATAAAAGTTGATGCGAGAGTTATTGCAGCTTCAAATAGAGAACTTAAAGAAGCTGTAGAAAATGGCACTTTTAGAGAGGAGTTATATTATAAATTAAATGTCATTCCTATTGAAATACCTCCTTTAAGAGAGAGAAAAGAAGATATAAGTGATCTTTTAGATTTATTTATTAGAAAATATGATATCCATAATAAAATAAAAGGAATTTCACAAGAAGCTCTAAGATTATTTAAAAATTATCATTGGCCAGGGAATATAAGGGAACTAGAGAATGTAATAGAGAGAATTGTTATATTGTCTAATGAGCCCTATATTAAATCTACAGAGCTTCCTATAGAAATCCTTGATCAAAGGAAAAAAGCAAAGGAGCCAATAATTTATTTCCCAGAAGAAGGCATAAATTTAGAAGACGTTGAGCGAGAGTTGATCATTAAAGCATTAAATATGAGTAATAACAACCAAAGTAAAGCAGCTCAACTGCTTGGAATTACTCGATCTGCATTAATATATCGTATGCAAAAATATTTAATTAATTAGTATTAAAAAAATAATATTGTGGAAGGTGATAAATCTTGGAAATCATAGCTAAAGCGAAAAAAATCAATTATAAAAAAGTTTTATCTAGAAAGCCTGTGAAAATAATTATTGGGTTATTGATATTGACAGCTGTTGGGCTAATTATCTACAATTCTAGTTTTGTCCAAAAAAAACTAGCTTCTAATTCAACATCAGTTCAGAGAACGGCAAATGTAAAAAAGGGAGATATTAAAGTTACAGTAAGTGGTTCTGGAGCAGTCTATTTTGTTCAAAGTCAGGAAACTGTTTCTAAAGTAGATGGTATAGTAAAAAAAGTATATTTTAAAGAAGGGGATAAGGTCAAAGCAGGAGATCTTTTAGCTGAACTGGATGATAGTGATCAGCAAGGAAAAGTGCAAGATGCTTCAAATAGTCTAGCTCAGACTGAATTATCCAATAACTCAGCTTATTCGGATTTAGAGAACCTTACTATAAATGCACCTTTCAATGGTCAAGTAACCGGAATATCAGTTAGTAAGGGGGATACTGTAAATAAAGGTACTGCAATTTTAACAATAACTGATACATCAAAGCTAAAGGCTACTTTGCCTTTTAATGCAGCAGATATAAATTTAATTAAATTAGGCACAGCTGTAGATATTAATGTAGCTTCACTTATGCAGGTGGTAAAGGGAACTGTTACATATGTCAGCAATCAACCTTCAGCTTCATCTAATGGAGCACTTCTTTATAATGTTGAAATTCAAATAAATAATCCTGGTGCATTGACAGAAAATATGACTGTAAGTGCTGATGTTAGTACAACCAAAGGTACTGTATCCAGTATAGATTCAGGAAAACTGAGCTATATAAACAAAACAACCATTACAAGTAAAGTGTCAGGTAATGTTCAGAGTATTTCAGTAAAGGAACATCAACAAGTAGGATCTGGAACTACAATGATTAAGCTTCAAAGTGATGAAGTTGAAAAGTCTTTAAAAACTGCTTCATTAAATATTGAAAACTCACAAAAACAGGTAAATACAGCACAAGAAAAGCTAGAGTACTATAAAATTTATGCTCCCTTTGATGGAACAATAATTTCACAGACAATAAATGTTGGAGATAGTGTAAAAGCAGGAGGGGTAATTGCTAAAGTAGCAGATACTAGTCAACTAGCTTTCAATGTAGCGATAGATGAATTAGATGTATCACAAGTGAAAGTAGGACAAGAAGTTTCTGTATCTCTAGATGCATTTTCAGAAACTACAACTACTCAAATGAAAGGAGAAGTTAGCAAAATTGCAATGGAGGGAACTTCTACAAATGGTGTTACTTCCTATAATGTTACAATTAAAATAAAGGATTCAAATGAAAAAATTAAAAGTGGAATGAATGCTAATGGTGAAGTTTTAGTAAGTAATACAACAGAGGTATTATATGTTCCTATTGAGGCAATAAAAAAGATTCAGAATAAGAGCTATGTGTATGTTAAGTCAGATGGTACCCAAGGTTCAGGAACAAAAGCTCAAGAACAAGGAAATATTCCTCAAGGACAGAGTGGAAGTGCTTCTTCTGGAAATAGTTCTAATAGTAATATACAACGAAGGAATACAAATTCAGCAAATGGAAATTCATCTTGGAATTCAAACGGAAATGACAGTGCAGCTACTAGCAACCGAAGCGCCAGTAACGCAACGTCAAATAGCAAAACATCTTCAAATTCAACTAACAACTATTATGCCAATGCAACCCTTAAACAGGTGGAAGTTGGAGTATATAATGATAGTTATATAGAGATAAAAAGTGGATTGAATGAAGGAGACACAATAATATTACCACAGATACAATCCTCCTCTAGCACAAATTCATCTAAAACACAAAGTGGGATAGGTGGAATAGGTGGACTAGGAGGAGTAAATCAAGGAGGGCCTCCAAGTGGTAGTGCAACAGGAGGAAGGAACTAATGATTCAGATATCTGATATGTATAAGATTTATACAATGGGAGATAACAAAGTTGCAGCATTAAATGGGATAAATCTAAATATAAAAGCTCATGAATTTGTTTCAATAGTTGGTCCATCAGGTTCAGGTAAATCAACACTTATGAATATGCTAGGATGTCTTGATACTCCTACTTCAGGAACCTATATTTTAGATGGGAAAGAAGCAAGTAAGCTTGATGACGATGATTTAGCAGAAATCAGAAATAAAAAAATAGGGTTTATTTTTCAGAAGTTTAATCTTATTCAAAAGCTATCTTCCATAGAAAATGTTGAACTTCCTCTAATTTATCAAGGGATAAGTCCTAAAGAAGCTAGAGCACGTGCTATTGAATCTTTAAGAAGTGTAGGGCTAGAAGATAGAATGCATCATAGACCCTTTGAATTGTCAGGAGGACAACAACAGAGAGTTGCCATAGCGAGAGCTTTAGTAACAGATCCTCCAGTAATATTAGCTGACGAGCCTACAGGGGCTTTAGACAGTAAAACAGGAATAGAAGTAATGTCTATTTTAAAAAAACTACATTCTAGAGGAAATACTATAATTTTAATTACACACGATAATAGCCTGGCACAACAAGCTGATAGAATCATTAGAATTCAAGATGGTGAAATAGTAGAGGATATGGAGGTGGTATAGTGAGAGTCCTTCAAGCCTATAAAATGGCAATAAAAAGTATTTTAAGTAACAAAGGCAGATCCTTTCTTACAATGCTAGGAGTTATAATAGGAGTTGCTGCAGTTATAGCTGCAGTAGCTTTTGCTCAAGGAAGTACAAAAAATATTACAAATTCAATCCAAAGCTTAGGAACTAACCTTGTTACGATTAATTTAAGAGGGAGAGGAAGTAACAGAACAGTTACTTATGAAGAACTTAATAAGTTTAAAGAAGAAAATTCTGATTTAATTGCTTCTATTGCTCCTACGGTTACTAGCAGTGTTACTGCCAAAAATGGTAATAAAACTAGAGATACTTCCATTATAGGTACAAGTCCTGAGTACGAAAATATAAAAAGCAGACATATATCTAGTGGAAGATTTATATCACAATTAGATATTGATTATAATCTAAAAACTGCATTAGTGGGAACTGCAGTGGTTAATGATTTATTTAAAGGTGAAAACGCAATCGGACAAACTATAAAAATTAACGGAAATATATTTAAGATAGTTGGAGTTTTAGAACAAATTGATAACGGACAAGATAGTGGAGATGATGATAAAATTATCATACCAGTTACTGCGGCAACTAAGCTTACTAGTCAATCAAGAATTAGTAATTTTTCGGTTCTTACTACTAGTGAAGACAAAGTTGATCAAGCTGTTACAAAACTGAAAGAATTCCTCTATACTAAATATAAGGACCAAAATTCTTACAGTGTAATGAGTGCAGCTCAAATGCTTTCAACCCTAAGTTCAATTACAGACTCCATGATGCTTATTTTAGGTGGTATAGCTACTATTTCACTTATTGTTGGAGGCATAGGTATCATGAATATAATGCTGGTTTCAGTTACGGAAAGAACAAGAGAAATCGGCATAAGAAAAGCTATAGGAGCTAAAAAGAGAAACATACTTATTCAATTTTTGATAGAAGCTCTTATGGTTACAGGCATGGGAGGAATAATTGGAATATTATTGGGACTTGCTATAATTAAGTTTGTCATAGGAGGACTTAATTTAGTTCCTGAATCCTATTCCTTAACTTGGATTATAATTTCCTTTGGGTTTTCATTATTAGTAGGAGTTGTTTTTGGAATTTATCCAGCAAGAAAAGCAGCAAAATTAAATCCAATAGACGCTTTAATGTACGAATAATAAGAGGGATGGTGATAAAATGAAATTTGGAAAGTTTACCTTTAGTATTTTTTTAATATTTGGATTACTTATTAGTACAATAAGTCCAAGTGTTGTCTTTGCAGTAGATACTATCGATTATTCAGGCGCAATTTCAAGGATGAAGCAACTAGGTGTTTTAGATAGTTCAATAAGTGATGATACAAAGATAATCACAAGAGGACAATTTGCTAAAGCCATAGTAGTGGTAGACAACTTAATAGATACAGCTAGTGCAATGGAAGGTTCCACAGTATTCCCTGATGTAGCTGCTAATAGTGAGCTAAGTGGCTATGTTAATGTGCTAATGAATAAGCAATTAATAACTGGTATGGCAGATGGAAAGTTTCATGCAGAAGCTGCAGTGGCCTATTCGGAAATTTCCACAGTATTAGTAAAACTATTAGGCTATTCTGAAAGTGATTTAACAGGTACTTGGCCATCAAATTTTTTAAGTAAAGCTTCAAATTTAAAGTTGACAAGTAATTTAACTTTTAAGAAAAATGATAAAGTTACCATCAGGAATGCAGCATTAATCTTTGACCGGTTTTTAAATACAGAAATTAAGAGTCAGAGCACAAATAGTGCTGATAAAGTTACTTTTTTAAGTTCAACAAATGTTTATTCAGATTGCATCGTATATGAGAATTCATATACATCCAGCAATTTAGCAGGAAATGAAGTGCTAACAGATCAAGGTGTTTTATATTCCTTAGATGATGCTACAAAGCTTCAAGTAGGAGAAACCTATAGAGTTAAGCTAGAGGATGGAGAAATTATAAAGGTTTATGGTAAAGCAAAAGATACAGTAAAATTATCAATTAACAATATGATAGGAAACACTATATCCTATAATGAGAATGGTGAAGAAAAAAGTATGACTTTACCTTCAAGTATTAACTACTATTATCATGGAGTTAAGCAAAACTTTGAAAACTTAAGTAACCTTTTACAAATCAATATGACAATAATATTTACCTATAATAACAATTCTTCCTATAGTTATGCTGTAATAGCTGACCCTATATATAGTAAACCAGAGGTTGCATCAAACTTTAATCCATTGTATAACAAGTTGGGTGATATCACCTTTGACTCTAACATTAAAATTATAAAAAATGGCGAAGCCATCACTAAAAAAGATATAAAAGATATGGATGTAGTTTATAATGTTACTGACATGAATGGTGAAAACAGATATATACTTGTAATAGAAAACTATACTGAAGGTAATATTAAAGCTTTTCTTGCTGATGGACATAGTCCAACAGGAATACAAATAGATTCTAATAGCTATAATTATGATAAAAATATGCAATTTAGCAAGCTGCAATATTTTTCTACTGGTGATTTAGTAGCTTTGCTATTGGGACATGATGGAAAAGTAATAGATATAAAAAATATTCAGCAAAAGACAGGTAACCTAGTAGAGTGTATAATACTAGGTGATTATAGAACCTCAGATGATTTGGCTAGCGATGAAGTTCTTACTGACAAGGGTACATTTACCTTTACAGGAGTTATTGATTCTTTAGAAATTGGTGTGAAATATCAATTGTATGTTAGCGAAAACGTAGTTACTAAAATTAATAAAAAAGTAAATTCTACTGAAAACTATGCTGTAACAGAGATAGCAGGTTCAGATATGGAAGTTAAAAATGATAACAATACAATTGTAAGCATGAAATTGCCAAAAGCCTCAGTATATTATTACCATGGAGAAAAAATAAGTTACTATGAAGCGATTTCTTCTATTACTGCCTTTTCTTCAATAATCTTATCTAAGTCAAGCAATGGAAATTCTTACGATTATGCTGTAATTGTTGATCCTTATTTTAGTGAACCTAAAATGTTTATGTATAGTGATACTGAATTTTTAAATACAATAAAAAATAGTGGATTTAAATATATATATAGGGATGAAATGTATATTCAAAATCCTTATAGCATAAATGATAAGGATATAATTTATTTTGTAAGTGATGTTTGGAATAGGAACTGTTATATATATGCTAATGATACTAAAGCTTATGGATACATCCAAGGTTTTTCACCAAGTAAAGTTAATGCAAATAGTATTAAAGTTAATGGTGAAACCTATGAACTTAGTAAATATCTTGATAAAACAAAGTTTAAAAACTATTACACTGGGGGCTTTATTAGACTATATTTAGGAGTGGATGGAAAGGTAGTAAACATAGAATAAGAATACCAGGTATCTCTGGAAAGTTGTCAGAAAAATTAATAAGAATTAAGCAAGGAGATAGAGATAGCTAAATAGGTTGTCTCTATCTTTCTTAGTTGAAGGCTAATTTAGGTAATTTATACTAATTGAAATATATAAATATTAATGCTAAAATTAAGTAAGATTTATATAAGGAGCTGTTATTATTGGAAAATAAAATACTAGAATTACTTAATCAGTTATTAGATGGTCAAAATAAAACCAATGAAAGATTAGATAAAACCAATGAAAGATTAGATAAAACCAATGAAAAATTGGATAAGACAAATGAAAGCTTAAATGATGCAAATAAAAGAATTGATAATACAAATGAAAAAATTGATAGTACAAATGAAAGATTAGATAGAATAGAAAGAAAAATAGATTCAGTAATTGAACAGACAGCTTACTTAACAGAGTTTAGGACAGAAACAAAAGATAAACTAGAAGTTATTGAAAATGAAGTTAAAGGAATAAGACAAGATTTAAATACTGTAGAAATAGTAACGTCTAAAAACTGGAATGAAATTGCTAGATTAAAAGCTGTAAAATAACAAATGAAGCTGGGGGGAGAAAATGTGAAAATAGCTTTAATAGCTCACGATAATAAAAAAGATGAAATGATGGAATTTGTACTTAAACACAGAGAAATTCTTAGCAACCATGAGTTATTTGGGACTGGAACTACAGGTAAAATAATAAATGAAACTACTGGATTAAAGGTTCAAAGATTTTTATCCGGTCCTCTAGGTGGAGATCAGCAAATAGGAGCTAAGGTTGCAGAAGGGGAAATCGATATGGTTATCTTCCTTAGGGACACATTAACAGCTCAGCCTCACGAACCTGATGTATCAGCATTGCTCCGAATTTGTGATGTCCATAGTAGACCTTTAGCTACAAATGTAGGATCAGCTGAAATATTTATTAAAGCAATTGATGGGAAAGCGGAATAATATTAATCATATTAGATAAAATGTTAGTATATTTCCAAACAATTACTATATAAAAATTCAAAGATATTATCAGCTTTTCTTGTATTGTAGAATTCAAGCATTAAAGTATTAAACTGCAATCTGTCCTTTGCTTTAATATTAAATATGCCTTGACCATTCAATATTAAAATCATATTAGATACAAGCCTAGAAGTTCTTTTATTACCATCGTAATAAAATTGGTTTAACGCTCCCCATAAAAATATTTCAAAAGCTAATTCAGTTTTACTCTTACATCTTTCAATTAATTGAGGTAATTCATTTTTAAAGATACTTTCTAGCTCTTCAGCTCTTGGAGAAATAAAATCTGTGCCGGCTATTCTAACCTGACCAGTCCTAAAAATACCACTAATTAAGGCTTCATCTTTTGCAACTATATTATTAAATTTATTGAATATAGAATAAAGAGAAGAGGTATCTAAAGATAAATCATTTTTATAGACTAAATCAAATAAATAATTCCAAGCATTCCTTATACTAAAGATCTGTTGTTCATCACTTACTTTATGTCCTCCAATAGTAATTCCGTCAAGTAGGGTTTGTACTTCAGGATAAGTGAATGGATTTCCTTCTAAACTAGCCATATTGAATACAACATCAGGTAATAATTTTTTAACTAGCATTATTAATTTTTTCGCATCTAATGCAGGGATTATATCATCATAAGATTTGCTCCTATTAAATAGCATTATTAAAATCACACTCCATAAATTATTTTTTTTAATAGATAAAAGACTATAAATACATTATATAGTGTTTCACGAAACCATTCAAATAAAAGAAGATATCAACGGAATAAAAGACGATATCAAAATTATCAAAACTCAGCAAGAAGAGCATGGTAGAATCCTTCGAATACTAGAAGACAAAGCTGTAACTAATAAGGCTGAGTTTACTATATAAATATAAATCAAAAACTATACACAATAATACATATTTGAAGCTAAATGCATATGTATTATTATGTATAGTTATTTTATTTTTGTTGTATTTAATTTTGTACGATATAAGGTAATTGTAGCACAAAGCACAACACTAACAAATTTTGAATATATTTACAAAAATATCTTTACATAGAACATATGTTCTTGTATAATCAATTTATGACATATTAAATGGGAGGATTATAGCATGGAATTAATAGCAATAGTAAAAAAAGCAAAGGCTAAGGATGAAGCAGCAATGAATGAGCTTATAAAAAAATTTACACCTTTTATACTAAAGATGGTTGGGAATATATACATTAAAGGCTATGATAGAAATGACTTGATTCAAATGGGATATCTTACAATAATTAAAGCTGTAGAAAGCTACAATTTGTCCAGTAATACTAGCTTTGTTGCCTATGTTACAAATGCCATAAGAAATAATTACTTTTATGAAATTAGAAAGGTTAGTAAAGGAAATTTTGATGATAGCTATGAAAAGCTTGTTGAAGAAGGTGAGTATTTTAATAGCAGCAATAGAGAAGAAAGTATTGAGGAAGTCTTACTAAAAAAAGAACAGAAAGAAAAGCTTAAGAAAATATTGAAAGGCCTTTCAAAAGAGCAATTGGAGCTTTTGACGTTCTCTTATGGAGGAGGCCACGGTGCCCTAAAAGAATATAGTAGGATTAAAGGTATTAAATATGTAACTATGCAAAAAAGGAGAAAGAAGCTCCTAGAATTATTAAATTTTCTTTTTAATAAAGATTAAATTGACAAAAGGTTACAAAAAGTTTACAATTATCAATCTTATATGTAAAAAAATTGTTATGTAAATTCTGGTTGCTATTTTCAAATTTGACCAATAATGTTATACTATTTAGGTAATGACACAAAATTATAGATTAGGAGGAAATAGCAGTTGAATAAGCAAAAGAAACAAAAATTTTTGAGAATAGTCGTAGCAGTTGTTTCAGTAGCCATGGTAGCCTCCGTTGGCATATCCATGATACCAGGTTCATCAAAAGTTGATAATAATGGGAATAATACAAAAATAGAGGATAAAGCAAAAGACAATCAGCAGCAAGGAAAATCAGAAGCTAAAGCTGATCCAAATAAAGAATTAAGAGTATTATGGGCTTTTGCAGATATTGATAGAGATTTCTTGATTCAAAAAAAAGACACTAGTGATGGAGATACAACAGCAGACTACATATTTATTAAATTTTCCAATGAAGTACTTACTGACAAAAGCGAAAATAGTGCAACACTAATAGGAAGCTATACTTTTGACGGAAAACCTCTTCCTAAGGGATCAGAAGTAGTAGCAGATATTCAAGGCTATGATAACAGTGGTCTTGTAGATAAGCTAACAATAAAGCTTCCTAATGGATATTTAAAAGGAGTAAATGCTCCACATAGCTTAGATATTTCTTCAAAGATAAAAAGCAAATATGGAAAAGTTATGACAGGAGATTTAAAGCTTCAGTTATCCTACAGTAAGTCCGAAAGTATAACTAATGGCACAATCAAGGATAATTCTAAAAATACTACAGGTAAATCAGAGGATATTCCAAAGTACACTATAGAAGTTGGAAAAAGCTTACCTTATTCTACACTTGTATTAGTACAATTAGACACTAAAACACCAGAAAAGTACAAGGTCTCAATAGCTGGAATATCACTTCCTCTAAAAGAGAAAAGCACTGGAGAAAAGGTGTTTATTGACGTAGTTGATAAGGACTATGCTGAAGACGAAGTAAATAAGCTAATAAAGATAGAAAAGGTAAAATGAAAAAGGAAAATTAAGTATAACGAGGTGTAATATGGCTAAATTTATAGATAAATTTTTCGGAAATAGCAAAAAAAGCGAACTAAATACCGGTGATAAATCGTATATTAATTTAGAAGAAAAACAAAATGAAAAGCAAGTTGATCAATCTGATGAAAAAGTTGCAACTCTAGATCTTTCATTAAATTCTATAATGGAAACTACTGTATCAGACTTTCAAAGGGAGTTTATAAAAGAAGAATTAGATGAGCTACCTCCTATTTTAGAGGGGGAAATAAATATAGCTTCAACTTACATCTTTGACATGGAGGATAAGTTTGAGGCAGGAATTTATATAAGAAATGGCTTAAATAGACCTGTAAATCTAGAACTAGTGCCTTTAAATATTCTAGATAAAAATAATAATATAGTTGCAGCAAAAACATTTAACTTAAAAGAATTAGGTGTAGTACCACCTATGAGTGCAAGACCTTGGAAATTGTACTTTGAAAAAGAAATAGTTAAGGTAGATACCTTAAATAAAGATGATTTTCAAATAGTATTTGCTATGAATATACAAGCTAAGGAAACTGTGAATATTGAGATAGAAAATATTCCGGAGAACATTAATTCTAGAGAAAAGCAAAAGTATAAAGATTTTTTAAATGGGCTTCCATCAATAGCTGCAAACGAAGTTTCCATTTCAACCTATGGATTGACAAGAGACCAGGAAGATAATCTAAACATAACTCTTTTAATAAGAAATGGGGCTATAAATGAAATAAATTTAGAAAAGCTTCCTATTAGAATTATTGCAGAAGATGGACAAGAAGTTGCAGGGGGAGTATTTGATTTGCAAGGACAAGCTATAAAGGTAAGTCCTAGAAAAGCAGTTCTTCACAGATTTATATTTCCATCAAACGCCTTATTAAGTGAAGAATTTGATGTGTCAAAGTGCAAAGTAATTTTTAGTAATTAATAAAAATTAAAAATATGGGGAGGAATTATAATGAAAAAGTATAACAAGGGAATAACAGCTTTAATACTTGGAGTTTGCCTTTCTTTAGGAGGAGTAATTAACGCTTTTGCAGCAACTGACGCCTACTTAGTAAAAGATACTTCCACAGGAATTGTATATGAATACAATAAAACTGTTCTAAACAATGCATTAGTAAATTACACTATGACAGGGGCAGATGCTTACTACCAAGAATTTGATGGAAAGAGAGTTAAGTATTCAATTTATGCTTTTCACAGTGATAAAAGTAAATATGTAGACTTTAAAGTAGCAAGTGATGCATTAATTGAGTATACCTTGACAGGAAAAAACTTTGACTTAGATACCTTCATGGATTTAACTGCGACACCAGCACTTACAATAACTTCTCAAATGAAAAGTGTTATCTATACAAATGGACAAGTAACCTATGTGGATAAACAAACTCAAACAGATACTCTTGAAGTGCTAAGCATAGAATAGCACTCTACGAGAATAAGAAAGTCCATTATAAGGCAATTTAATAAAATTTCAAAATAGACAAGCTAGTAATATAAATTGCTAGCTTTTGTTTAAACTAAATTTATTACCAAAATTTTCAAGAAACGGAGGGGGAATATTGAAAGCTTTTAAACAAAAGAAGGCAGTAATTGCATTAATTGCCCTGAGTCTTATGGCAATATCTAAAGGAGCTTATGCAGATACAACTACAGATTATGAAATAAAAGATAGTGCTAATGTAGTTGATACTAATAAGCAGTGGAAAATAAAATTTAATAGAGAGCTAGATCCATATACAGTAAATAGTAATAATATTATAGTTCAAGATGAGCAAGACAACACAATATATAACAATGTAACTCTAGACACAGATAATAAAACCATAATTATTACGCCTTATTCTACTTATGTACAAGGGAAAAAATATAAGGTAATAATAAAAAAAGATCTTAAGGCTAAAGACGGTAAACTTCTAAGGAAGCCTATAAAAATGGAATTTGCCATTAAGAACGTATACTCGGGACTACCTTATGAAGATGGTCTTATGATTCTTAGAGATAAGGCCTATTCTATAGATTATCTAGCTAAAAATGCTACTTTGAAAAATGAAATATTAAATGATGATTACAATATCTACTATTGCTATGAGCCAACGAAACAAAAGATATTAAATATCTTCGGCAATATTGATATTAACGGAACTAACAAACCAACCCAATATACAACCATGACCTATATTGATGCCAATGGAGAAAAGTCAAAGTATACTTGGAACAGCACCCTTGCTGAGTATCAGCTAGTAGTGCCAGCAGTAGATGCAGATGTCACTGTAAATTCTACCGCAAAGCTAGTTACAGTGAAAGCAAAAACTGTAGAGGGGATAGATGGTGCAATATACTTTAAAATGGGAAACACCATTGAGGAGAAGCCCCTTGGGCAAACTGTAGTTTACACCTCAAAAAATCCTTTAGAAACTCTAAGCATTTTAGATGTAAATAAAAATGTAATTGCTACAGCAAAAGTCAACACCTATTACCCAGGAAATTATAAAAGAACGCTAACAAAAGTGGGCACCGAGCTTAGGGGGAATACTACAGGCAATATTAGCAACAATGGTTATGCTGTAGAGGATTCTGACAATTTTATTTATTACAACAATACGGGAGACAAAAATCAATTATACAAGCAAGACCCCAATGGAGTTCTTAATAAGTTAATATCAGAGGACAATGCTCAGTATTTAAATGTACTAGGGGATTATATTTATTACAGCAACTATTCCGACAAGGGAAAGCTATATAGAATTAAAAAGGATGGAACCCAAAGAGAAAAATTCTTAGATGACTTAGCAGCTTATATTACTATTTCAAAGGATACTATTTATTATAGCAATCATTCAGATGGGGGAAAACTTTATTCTGCTAAGACGGATAAAAGTGATCTTATAACAGACACAAAGGGAGAAGCTCATGGAAAGCTTGTAAGTAATTCAATTAAGGATGAGCTAGCCTACATAAATGTATCTGGAGATTACATTTATTATACTAATATTAGTGATAGACATAGACCTTATGTTATAAATAAGGATGGTATCTATAAATCAAAATTGAGCGATGAATGGGCAGACTCTATTCAAATACAAGGAGACTGGATTTACTATACAACAAACTCCGGAGCTTTAAGTAAGGTTAAAAAAGATGGAAGCGGAAGTGTTGTTCCAATAATGGGACAAACCACACAGCTGGACAAGGGATATCATCTTAATGTATCAGGAGATTGGATTTATTATTCTAATAATAAAGATTCAGGAAAACTATATAAAATAAGTACAGATGGAACTGGAACAACCCAAAAGCTAAGCGATGATTCAGTGGGATATATAAATATTGTAGGAGACTTTATATACTACACAAGCAAAGGTAATTTATACAGACTACCTATAACAGCTGATGGAAAGATAAAGGGAGAGCAAATTAAAAAGCCAGGGGCAGATCAAAAGGTTATATCTATGGATGATTTAACTGTAGTTGTACCATATACAGAAGTAAATCAGCCACTAAAGTGGATAGAGGATAAATATTTTCCAGATAAGGTTCCAGGAATTATGGAAGACAATACCATGAAACAATTTGTTATATCCTGGGATAGAGTAAATGTAGATATAAAGAATGGTGTGAGAATTTATACAGGAGATGTAGTAGGCTATAGCAAACAAATACTACTTAACCTTCAGATCCCTTCAGAGATGCTAAATGAAACAAATACAATAACTGTTTATAACAATCCTGACAAAGGTGCAGATGTTATAGTTGTTGAAAATCTATACGACAATAATTTGAATGCTACTCCTCCAAAGTTAAATGTAGGAGATATAGTAACTGTTTATGATAGAGAAACAGGAGGAAATCTTCTATCAAAAGCAGCGGTTACAAGAGTTGGAAAATACAACAAAGCTATTGTTCAAAAAATGGATTTAGACATGTATGGACAACAAAGTATATGGATTACTGTTACTAGAGCAGGAAAATCTGAAAGTAAACCAACAGAGGTTAAGCAGACAGATGCAACAACAGTTGTAAAGGCTAGTGACAAGGATGAAATTGGACTTGGCATAGATGGAAGAGACTTCACTATAACTGAGTGGGTACCATCTCAAACAAATAATCCTAAGGCATACTCTGTTTATGTGCTTCCATCAAAAACAAAGCTAGACTTAAGTGACAGCACATTTTCAAGTTTAAGTGCTTTAAGCTCTAGCAGCAGTACTTGGACTGGACTTAGAACATATAAAATGGACAGTAAGGCTCAAGCTTATAAAGCTGGGAAGTATGACATATTTATAGCTACAGAATATGATGGTTATGGTTCTTATGATAACAGAGGAGCAAGACCAGTGGTAAAAGGATATATTTCAAGTAACCCATATACCTTAGATATAATTGAAGAGCTTCTTCCAGCTAAACCTACATTAGACAAACAAATTTTCAAAAGAGGAGATTTGATTACTCTTAAAAATCCTCTTGCAGCAGGAGAAATAGCTTGGCTAATTCCTCTTGATAGACAAGCAACCTTCGATGGTTGGAAAACTGAGGATGCAGTTGGAATAACTGACGGTTTATCTTGGCAGCCATTTACCCTAACAGAATTAAATAATGGTGTTGCCACTAAGCTTATAGGAGATGGAAAAACAAAAACTATGGCAGTTCCAGCAGGAATGGACCCAGCAGACCCGGCTTACAAGGATGTACAATATAGACTTGTAATTGTAAATAAGGTAGGAGCGTCACCGTTATCGGATTACACTATTACTGTTGACAACAAAGCTCCAACAATAGACATTCTAGATCCGGCTGTAGGTAGTAGCGGATATTACGAGATACATCCAGAAAACAAAATAAAGATGAAGATATTAAACGAAGATGCAGATGTATATATTGTAAGAGTAACCGATGATTGTGATACCCTTGAAAAGCTTCAAAATGCAGTTAAGACAAATGGAGCTAGAGTAAAATCCTTAAAACAAGGTATCACCATAGACTATGACTTAAAAGGCATGAAGGCAAGGACAGACAACATAGTTCCA
>Ga0074193_1001415_pt1 | contig 29322 bp, 15 predicted proteins | sample EPASupsiteHSE605_FD_64523 | JGI IMG/M metagenome (GOLD analysis project Ga0074193, IMG submission 64523) | Bioremediated contaminated groundwater from EPA Superfund site, New Mexico - Sample HSE6-05 | ecosystem: Environmental > Aquatic > Deep subsurface > Groundwater > Contaminated ... | reverse complement strand
TTGATGATGACAATCAGGGCCACCGTATAAGCCACAATGAGCGCAAATGTGCCGGACAGAATACCAATGATGTTGGCATTGGGTTCAAACATCATCATAAACATGGTCATGCCCGCCAGTAAAATCAGGTTGGGTAGCAGATACAGAATATATCCCCAACTTTTGCCGCGGAACATCATGAACGAGCCGAACCATTTGAGTAAAATAAACAATTCGCCGATGGCTACAATCATGTAATATTTGCTGTCGTTCAGTGCAAAGTCCATTTTGAAAGAACGTTTCAGGGCACCATCGAGAAACGATGTGAACATGGGTCTGTTGGCTTCTTCAAAAATCATCCATTGAATATACAGGAAAGAAAAATACAGAGAGAGGATTCCGGTCAGGATGAACAGGATTTTTATCAGCAACGGCGTTTTGATTTTGATGGCCATAAGATGAGTATTTATAATTCAAAGCTACTAAAATTTTTGAAATAGAGCGGTTTGGATTCCGAGGCTGTCTCGAAATTCAAACTTCAGAACAAAAACAACATTCCATCGTCTGGAAGCGACAAAGGAGCTGGAGGACATGAAACCGTTGTTTTTGCAGTTGTTACGACGGTTCCATGTTCCGGCCGGTGTAAGAACCCTCGAAGAGTTCGGAACTCTTCGAGGGTTTGTTGTGACCGGAACGGTGGAATGTCGTCACAACTGCTGTTTTGAGACAGCCTCTGCGACAAATCATATATTGATCATGTTTCAATATGTAATAGCAAGTAAAATTGATTTTGTTGGTATTTTAAATTGATGTTACAAAAAAAACTGCCCGAAGGCAGTTTTAGATTGATGCGATTTTTTTCAGAATCTGATCAGTATCCCATTGTCTTGTACATCTCTGCTCCTGCGAAGGAGAATCCTATCGCAGCTGCAATGATACCAAATAAAATGAGCAAGCCAATCGAAACAATGGACATTATACCAGAAACCTGGAAAAAGTTTTTCAATTGTTTGTGATATTCGGCCAGATCGCTGATGTTGCCCATTTCGAGATACATTTTGGCGCGGTTCGATGCACGGATTAAATATAATCCGAGCAGAAAAGGGACCCACATAATAATGATGCCTATACCAACAGTCATAATGGTGTATAAAGCGGCTATCACAATCTGCATAACACCCATAAAGGTCATCCAGCCACGGGTCGATTTGATTTGGTCGCGGATGATTTGTTCCCAATTGGTTTCGGGTACCTGCCAGTTTTGCGCTTGCTGCGACTGATTGTAAGTATTTTCTTCCATGTTGTTTTGTATTTATTCAAGTGTTCCGATTGCTTTTTCCACTTCATCCAGAATTTCGCCGCTTCGCACCAGTTCTTTCATTGTGTTGTGATCGGGGTAGAGCGGACGATCGATTTCGAGATAATCGACATGCCTGCGGATGACATTGTGTGCGACTTCGGTGCCGGTTCCCCATTTGTACGGCGTCTCAAGCTTATTACGCAGATTGAGTGCCTGTGCGGCCGCCATGAATTCGATTCCCAGCACGCCACAGGCGTTATCCATAATCTGGAAATTTTTCAAAGCGGTGTTCATACCCATCGACACAAAATCTTCCTGATCGGCGGCAGCCGGAATGCTCTGAATTGAAGCGGGAACTGAAAGAATTCTCTGTTCTACAATCTGCATGTCGGCTGTGTACTGACTCAGCATCAGACCAGAGAAAAGTCCCGGATTTTCGCTCAGGAAAGGCGGCAGACCAATGCTTAACGCAGGATTGTTCAGACGGTTCATGCGGCGTTCCGAAAGCACGCACACCATGGTGATGCAATAACCGGCCATATCCATGGGAACCGCTACAGGCGAGCCCTGGAAGTTGGCACCTGACAGTTGCAGATTCTCTTCGGCGAAGAAAATCGGATTGTCGCCCACGCCGTTGAGTTCAATTTCCACCTGCGATTTCGCATATTTCAAAGCATCGTGTGCAGCACCGATCACCTGAGGAGTTGAGCGCATGGAATAGGCATCCTGCACTTTTACTTTCAGACGTTTTTCCATCAGATCGCCGTTGGCGGCCACTTTGCGGATGGCAGCAGCCGAACGGATAGCTCCGGCGAAGCCGCGCACTTCGTGAATTTTAGAATTGTAAGGTCCGAAATTGGCTTTCAGGGCTTCGAGCGACATGGTGGTAGCAATTTCAGCCTGCTTCAGAAAACGGTTGGCATCGTACAGGAAAATGGCGCTCATGGCGGTCAGTACGTTTGAACCATTGATGGTGGCCAGGCCGTCGCGGGCCATCAGTCCGGGAACGGGAATGCCGGCGCGTTTCAGTGCTTCTTTTCCTTCGAGGAGTTCGCCTTCGTAATAAGCATGACCTTCGCCCATCATCAGCAAAGCAATCTGCGACATAGGTGCCAGATCGCCGCAGGCACCCACAGAGCCTTTTTTGCATACCATCGGCGTAACGCCTTTGTTGAGCATATCGACCAGTGTTTGAGTGATTTCGAGGCGGCAGCCCGAATTGCCATGAGCATGCACATTGATGCGGCCTACCATAGCTCCGCGCACCCATTCAACGGGCATCGGATCACCGATTCCGGCAGCATGATTATACACCAGAAATTTCTGGAATTCCTTGATCTGTTCTTCGTTGAGTACCATTTCGGAAAATTCGCCGATGCCGGTGTTGATGCCGTACATGATTTCGCCGGCTTCGATTTTCTTTTCTACCATGGCGCGACAGGCACTGATGCGTTTGACCGCATCGGGATGCAATTCAACTTTTTCGCCGAAGCGCGCTACCTGAACCAGTTTTTCGATGGTCAGACCCTGACCGTTTAATACGATTGCCATTTTAATGTTGGGTTTTTGGGTTTTGATTTTTGGAGAGTTCGAAGATGCTAAATTAGAAAAAATGGACAGACTAAAGAAAAAAGTTTGATAACGGGAGTATATGATATTGCCACCAAGGCATTACCTGTTATCACTCAAAACTATTTGGCCACAAGGCCGCCAAGGCACAAAATATTTTATTCAGGGCGTATCAATTCCCGGTCACTGTATGTTATTCAGCTTTTGAGACACAGCCGGGATCTCCCCGAAAGCCTTCGCAGCTGCTCCACTTTTTTGTCCGCAGATTTTCTCAGATTTCCGCAGACTCGCCTGCAAGTTTAACTGCAACAGGCAGTCGGGCAGGTTTTAAAAAAAATTTCTCCGACAGGTCATACAATTAGCGCAGATGAGAATCAGCCTTCACCTGCGGTAAAGACTGATTCAGTGTGCGTTTCAGAACGTTGCCGTGAAGACACAAAAGCACCAAACTGTTGTATTCAGGCGTATCAATTCCCGGTCACTGTACACGATTCAGCTTTTGAGACACAGCTGGGATCTCCCCGAAAGCCTTCGCAGCTGCTCCACTTTTTTGTCCACGAATCCGCCGCGGCGGACTGTTTCAGGATTTGTGAAATATTCAGAATTTGTCTATTCCGCCAACAGCTCAATAATCATTCTGCCTGCCTGATACGTAAACGGCTCATAATACTTTTTCGAATCCAAAACAATACAATATCCGATTTTCGTGTCCACTTCAATGATTAAATGCTGTTTTGAATTATCATAGCAGATATCGATTTCTGCGTCTTTCTTAAATTTTTTTTCATTGATAGAAACCGATTCTTCTCCATGAGCAGGTCTAAATGATTGAAGAAATCTATCCGTTTCAGACTTCTCAGTAATTGTGCGTTTCTCGATTTTATCATTTCCAGCTATTAGAAAGAAATGTATGCTGTTGACATTTTCCAATTGGGTAATTGCTTCAATCGGATCCTTTTCCTTAGCGCATGAACAAAGGACAAGGCAACAAATGGTGATGATGTATTTCATGATTTTTAATTTCATTTTTTTATATTTGGAATGTATTAAGGATTTGTTTTGAATGGTGCAGGACAAGAGTAGGCGTTACTTTGTTGAAATATTGTTTTCAACTAATCTTTTTTATCAAAAACCAACTTTTGCTTTTCATTAATAACATATAGTTCATTTTTCACATTTACTAATGTATCCCCCTTTTTAATATAAACCAGTCTGTTTTCGTCGCTTACATGTGTAATGATAATAAAATTGCGTTTATTCTTAAAAAATCGAAAATCTTGCTGCATAGAGATATTGTCTTTTTGCAAGAACACTCCCATGGTATCATTCAGTATTTTTAACTCTAAATCAGGAGTATCGGGCGGATATTTATTGACAAGTGCGTAATCGGTATAAAGACAATTAGTACACCCTGAAAATAAGACAAGAAAAATGGTTAAGTAAAATATTCTTTTCATAGAACTGATAATTGCTGAATTCAAGTCTCAAATGCAACTTTTTTGTTTTTCAAAATCAGCGACAGATCGCTCCGCTTCGCTTCTTCGTGGCACGACGCACTCAGATCGCTCCGCTTCGCTTCGCGATGCAGAGAGGTCGTGCGTGTGCGTGTGCGGTTGCGCGCTTGCAGCGCCGGTGTATCCACAAAGCAATCATATGACTGTTGCTTTTTCACCAAGCTAAGTTAGAAAATATTTCGTGAATGCAAAATTATTCATGTGCGTTCTTATTTTCCCACAATTGCATTTTATGCTGTCTTGTGGGACAAGGCTGGGACGCTGCTGGACGCGCTGGCTGCGGCCAATCTGATATTCAGCTTCTGTCATTCGGGGTTTTGCTTCTGCCTCATTGCCACTAGCTTCTGTCATATTGAGCGGAGTCGAAATGTCGACAGAAGTAGCGACCTCTGCGGCAGCAGCTCTCTCACAAGTCTGTTCGCCGCTGTTCACACTTCGACTCCGCTCAGTGTGACAGCGAGCTGTTTGCGCAACGCGCACCCGGCGGAACATCCGTTCATTCGCTGAAGAAATATTTCTGTGTTTTTGAGACTAATTGGCAAAATTCGCAACCACTCTGAATCTAGCTTTACCGCACCCGCCAAGGCGGGGAAGCCAGATTCTGCTTGTCCGCCCATCATGTCACGACAGTGACTGATGCCGGCGGATTCGCGTTAATATAGATTGCTGCAGAAGAATATATTTCGCGTTAACCTGTCTGCAACAGGCAGGTTTGCGCAAATTCGCGGAAGATATTATTCGTGCCTCAGGTGGCGCAAATTCCGGAAGATGTTTTATGTTTTAACAATCAGTTTTTTCTACGACGGATTTTGCTCGCTCCGTTTAAAACCGATGCTTCCGTTTTGTGTGCTGGTGGGCATTTCGAGATTGCTGAAGTCTTCGCGGAGGATGGTGGCAATCATCTGTGGTGTGCGCAGGTTGCTTTCCATTGACGCTAAGCGCAGGTTCTGCCTGAGAATGACGGTTTGCGTAATTTTCCGGATCTCGCGTGCATTGCCAAAATATTCATCGCGTTTTTTCAGCATGTCCGAAATCAGCATCAGGAAATGTTTTTCAGCATCGGAATCCATCAGCAATCCTTCCGCTTCGAACATGTCGCGGGCAATATCAATCAACTCCGTTTCGGTGTAATCGGGAAAATGCAGCACTCTGTCAAAGCGTGATTTGAGGCCGGGATTCGACAACAGAAAAGTATTCATCGGACCGGGATATCCGGCAGCAATAATGGCAAATTCGCCCCGATGATCTTCCATTTCCTTCAGAATAACTTCAATGGCTTCTTTGCCGAAATCGTTGCCACCATTGTCGGTGAGTGCATAGGCTTCATCAATGAACAACACGCCGCCCATGGCATTGTCGATAATGGCCTGTGTTTTAATCGCAGTCTGACCAACATATCCGGCTACCAGTTCGGAGCGATCCACTTCAACCACATGACCGCGTTCGAGCAAACCAAGTGCTTTGTAAATCTGGCCAACAATGCGGGCTACCGTGGTTTTTCCCGTTCCGGGATTTCCTGTAAAAACCGTGTGCATCGAAAATTTATTCAGCACATCTTTGCCCAGATCGTTGTAATAGCGCACTAATTTGACGAGTTCGTTCATTTCGTTTTTCACCGCAGTGAGTCCTGTGAGGTGATTCAAATCGTTCAGTGCAATATTCAGCAAGCCATTGTCGACAGGCAGTTTCAGTTTCTTTTTTTCTTCGTGTGCGCGGATTTCTTTCACATCGCTCAGTTCGATGGTCGATAAAATTTCTTCGCTGAGCTCGCGTGTATTGGGCTGTGCCATCAGCCGCCGCGCCATATTCATTTTGGCTTCGTCCACCAGCGATATGGCTAATCGCGCATTGCCAAAGGTTTTATCGCGGTTGCGATAGCCCGCAATAATCATTTCATTCATTTCTTTTTCTGCGTCGCCTGTCAGAATCAGTTTTCTTTTTTCAGCCGTAAACCGGATGATCTGCATCAGTTCTTCGGGCATGTAATCATCGAAGTGAAATGAATAGTTGATGCGGCTTTTCAGGCCCGGATTGGAGAAAAGAAAATCGTGCATTTCGGTCGGATAGCCGGCAAACATAATGGCGATATCGCCCTTGCCATCGGACATTTCCTTGATCAGAACTTCAATGACTTCGTGTCCGAAATCTTTTTCATTGTCTTTGCGGTATAGCGCATAAGCCTCATCGATAAACAAAATGCCGCCATGTGCCTCGCTGATTTTTTTCTTCACTCTCGGTGCGGTCTGACCAATAAATTCGCCCACCAGTTCGGCGCGTCCGACTTCAACTACATGACCTTTGGAAAGCAGTCCCATGGCCTTGTAGATGCGTCCGAGTAAATTCACTACTGTGGTTTTTCCGGTTCCGGGATTTCCTGTAAACAGGCTGTGGAGGCTCACTTTATCAGAATCCTGAAATCCTTTTTCCTGCCGAAGCCTGATGAAATCAATATAGCTGATGTGTTCGCGGATTTGTTTTTTCACCGATGATAAGCCGATCAGCTGATCGAGTTCGGCCAGTACATCTTCGATTTTTTCTGTTGCCACTTGTTTGTTCTGTGCCATGCCCGACTGAATGAGACCAGGCGCAAACACTTCCACATCGCCGGTTTCGACCGTATCGGAAAAATGCAGCGGAATGGTGCCAAGCAGATTTTCCATGAACACCACTTCGACGTAATACAAATCCTGTTTATAGGTGTCGCCGGGATTGTTGTTGCCCCAGCCGGTGGCGAAACTCAGTTTTGTATTTTCGGGATCGCCCACATAATTGAGCATGCTGGTAGTGCCTTTCAGCTGTCTCGATTTATCGTAGAAGAACAGGAATATTTCGCAGTACCAGGGCGACTTTGCTTTGTTTTCAATGTTGACTTCGACCCACACATAGCGCGTGTCGGCTTTCGAAAATTGTTTTACATAGGTGCGGTCTTCTTCTTCAATATAATTCCAGCCACCTTCGAAAACCCGCATCGATTGCAGTTCGAAATACGGGTTGCTGTCGGCAGTTACCAGTCCTTCGCCTTCGACATGAAAATCGGCAGTGCCCACCATTTCGCCGTCAATCCACGCTTCCCAGAAATAATCGCCGCGTGTCCAGAACGATCCGGTTGTTTCGGCGCCCCAACCCTGGCGGAAATTGATTTCGTTTTTTTCCTTGCTGATGTCTACTTTTTCTTCAATGCTGCACAGTTCCGATTTTTCGTCTTTCGGTTTTTTGAGAAAGCATTTCAGTACAATGTTGGCGGTCCAGTCTTCTTCGTCAAAAAGTTTGTTGTAAAAACTCAGTTCCGCATACAGATAGGTGGTCTCCTGGTTTTCGAAAACACGACGATATTTTTTTCCGTCCAACACCCATTCGGTACTGGCATACACTTTCAACGCCTTGAATTTATAAGGCTTTCCGACAGCATCTATTTTTCCCATGCAGGTAGTTTTTGAGTTAACACTGAAGAGGTAGGTGATTTTTTTATTTTTCTGATTCCGCCAATGGGGCCCTGATACAGCACTTCGCCGCCCAGGTCGCCGCCCTGCGGACCAAGATCGATGAGATAATCGGCATACTTCACCAGCTCCATGTTGTGTTCCACCAGAACGATGGTGTGGCCTGCGTGCACGAGCCGCAGGATGGATTGATAGAAGTATTGTATATCGTGATAATGCAGACCGGTTGTTGGTTCATCGAAAATAAACAACACCGATTCGTTGGGCGATGCTTTGGCCAGAAACGAAGCCAGTTTGATGCGTTGTGCCTCGCCGCCCGAGAGCGAACTGCTCGATTGTCCGAGTTGCAGATAGCCCAGTCCGACATCAGCCAGTGGCTGAATGCGGTCGCATATACGTTTGCAATGTGCACCATGTTTGCCCTGCAGCTGGCTTCCAAACAGCTCCAGCGCTTCGGCAACAGTGAGATCGAGAATATCGGAAATGCTCTTGTCCATAAACTGAACATCGAGCACATCGGATTTATAGCGCTTTCCGCCACATTCTTCGCACACCAGATGCACGTCGGCCATAAACTGCATTTCGACTGTGATGTTTCCTTCGCCCTGACACATTTCGCAGCGGCCACCCTCGACATTGAATGAGAAAAATCCGGGTTTGTAACCGCGTTGTTTTGCCAGTGGTAATGCGGCATACAGGTCGCGTATTTCATCGAATGCTTTCAGATAGGTTGCAGGATTCGAGCGCGTAGAGCGGCCTATCGGATTCTGATCAATCATTTCGACGCCGGTAAGCAAATGCAGATCACCATCGAGCGATGCAAAGTTTCCGGCTTGTTCCGAAAAGTTTCCGAAATGCCGTTGCAGAGCGGGGTACAGCACCTGACGAACCAGCGATGATTTTCCACTGCCGCTTACACCGGTCACGGCTGTGATGGCATTGAGCGGAAAACGGACATCAATTTTTTTGAGATTATTTTGTTCTACACCTTTGAGTCCGATAAAAAATTTCGGATTCATCAGGGTTTCTTTTACCGGTAATAAATCTTCACCTCTGAAAAAGCGCGCTGTATGGCTGTTCTGGCAGGTCATGAGTTCTTTCATGTTTCCCTGAAAAACAATGTGGCCACCATTGCGGCCCGCGCCGGGACCTATGTCGATGATGTAATCCGATTCACGGATAATGTCTTCGTCGTGTTCAACAACAATAACGGTGTTGCCCAGATCGCGCAAACTTTTCAGTACGCTGATCAGTTTTTCGGTATCAACCGGATGCAGACCAATGCTGGGTTCGTCGAGAATATACATGGAACCGACCAGGCTGCTGCCCAGTGCCCGCGCCAGATTGATGCGTTGTGTTTCGCCACCGGACAAAGTGTTGGAGAGCCGGTTGAGTGTAAGATATTCCAATCCCGAATTGCTCAGAAACGAAAGTCTGGATGTAATTTCACGTAAAATATGATGCGAGATTTTTTGTTCAGATTCCGACAATTTTATTTTTTTCTGAAACAAAATATTCAGGTCGCGGATGGGCATAAGCACCATATCGGAAATGGAAAGTCCGTTTATTTTTACATACGCGGCATCTTTTCTCAAGCGTGTTCCACGGCAGTCGGGGCACACTGTGCGGCCTTTGTAGCGCGACAACATGACACGGTACTGAATTTTATAAATATTTTCTTCCAGCATTTTGAAAAATGCATTCAGTCCGTGAAAATATTTGTTGCCGGTCCACAGCAGTTGCTGTTGTTTTTCGCTGAGTTCGTAATAAGGTTTGTGTACCGGGAAATCGAATTCCCATGCGACATTGAGAAAATCCTTCAGCCATTCACCCATTTTTTCGCCTTTCCAGGGAGCAATGGCGCCTTCGTAAACAGAGAGATTTTTATCGGGAATAACCAGATCGGGATCGATGCCGATGATAGTGCCGAAGCCCTCACACGTAGGACAGGCACCATAGGGATTGTTGAATGAAAACAGATTGACGGATGGTTCTTCGAAGGTGATACCGTCTTCTTCGAAACGTTTTGAAAAATATTCGAAGCGTCCGTTGGTTTCGTTGAATACAATGCAGGTGCCGTCGCCTTCCGAAAAGGCTGTCTCGATGCTGGGTGTAAGTCGCTGCACAATTTCTTCGGAATCGGAAGACGTGACTGCGCGATCGATCATTAAAAAAAACGAATCTGTTTTTTTCAAGGTTGTTTTTTTCTTGTCAGCTTCCTCAATCAACGCTTCAATGGTCATGATGCTATTGTTGAGCAGTACGCGCGAATAGCCTTGCTGCATGCTGAGTTCAAGCGATTCGCTCAACGTTCGTCCATGATGAATACGATATGGAATGACAAGATACACGCGCTGATCTTCGGGCATGCGGCCTAGATAATCGGTTACATCTTTTATCTGATGGCGCTTGACTTCTTTGCCGCTCACCGGCGAATAAGTTTTTCCGACACGTGCAAAAAGCAATTTAAGATAATCGTAAATTTCCGTGACCGTGCCAACCGTTGAGCGCGGGTTGCGGGTCGATGATTTTTGTTCGATGGCGATGGCAGGTGCAATGCCATCGATGATATCGACATCGGGTTTGAGCATACGGCCCAAAAACTGGCGTGCATAGGCGCTGAGACTTTCCACGTAGCGACGCTGGCCCTCGGCAAACAAGGTGTCGAATGCAAGCGAGCTTTTACCAGAGCCTGAAAGGCCGGTGATGCAGGTTAGTTTGCCGGCAGGAATTTCGACGGAAACATTCTGCAGGTTGTTTACCCGGGCGCCTTTTATAATGATTTTCTGATCTTTTTTCATGAACTGGCAAAGGTAATAAATTCGCCACGAAGTTTTTACATGCACCAGATAATAATCGATTCATTTTTTATATTGCGGAGCCGGCCGGTTTTATATGCAACCACTTTGTAATTATTTAGTCTATAGACTAGTGAAATTTACCCACCAGTATAATTTCTTATTAAATTTTGAGATCAGACATCGGCCGCAGGACGTATTTTTTTGTACCTTGCAGTCTTTTGTATTAGTCCTGAGTTTGAACGTTTTTCAGTAGCTTTTTTGTTTACATGTTTTCTTTTTAATTACCAATTCTGCTGTTATGAAATTAAAATTATTTTCTGCACTCGCTGGTTTGATGTTATGTTTGACTGGTGCAGCCCAGATCAGTGTGACGCCGTTGTCGAATGCCACTACGCTGGCGCAGTATCTGGCCGGCCAGAATATTTCGGTGTACAATGCCACATTTGCCGGAAGCGCCGTGCAGTCGGGCTATTTTACGTATACCGGAAACATGCTTCAAACCTCATCGGGGGTGATTTTATCGACCGGTAATGTAGCCGATGCCATTGGACCGAACAACAGCGAAAATACCACCACATCGCTGAATCAACCCGGCGATGCCGCACTGACAGCGCTGGCAGGGTACAGTACCTACGACCGCGCCGAGCTTCGGTTCGAATTTCAGGTGCAGTCCGATTATGTCGAATTCAACTATATTTTTGCTTCGGAAGAATACAACGAATTTGTGAACACTTCTTTCAACGATGTGTTTGCCTTCTATATCAGCGGGCCGGGCATTGTTGGTGAAAAGAATCTTGCTGTGGTACCGACCACCAATGTTCCGGTTACCATTAATTCCATCAACAATGGCAGCTTCTGGCAGTTTTACAACGATAATGAATACGGAGCCTTGACGCAGCATGTGGAATTTGATGGCTATACTACCAAAATGAAAGCCATTGCAACCGGGCTTATTCCATGCTCGAATTATACGCTGCGTCTGGTGATTGCCGATGGATCGGATCAGGCCTACGATTCATGGGTGCTGCTCGAAGAAAATTCATTGGTGCAGGGAAATGTAAGTGCAATAACTACGACGCCTACGGTCGATAATACTGCGTTGGAAGGCTGTATACAGGCCAGTTTTACGTTTCAGCTCGACAGTGTGTACACGTATGATATTCCGATTAATTATGAAATACTTGGTACAGCCATCAATGGCGTGGACTATGATCAGATTGATAATAATATCGTCATTGCTGCAGGCCAGACCAGTGCAACCATTATTATAAATTCATTTGCGGATGGATTAACCGAAGGACAGGAAACCATTTATCTGGTGTATGAGCCAACGGCCTGTGCACAAAAAGACACTATTGAATTGTTCATCGACGATTCGCAGCCCATTGATTACACCCTGACCGGAATCGATCTGGGTTGTGCGGGCGACAGCAGCGGACAGATTGACGCTGCGATTACAGGCGGCTTTCAGCCTTATGTGCTGACAGTTGTCGATTCGCTCAACAATGCACTGACTGTGCTGTCCAACAATTTGCCGGTTGATAATCTTTCCGCTGGCACATACGAAGTTTTCGTGGACGATGTGTATGGCTGTAACGGCGATGCGCAGGTTATCAGCGGCCAATACGATGCAGGCGCTACGTTTCTGCCCGATGGGAACGGCAATGTGTATACGACCTCGATACCCATTACAGGTTTTGGATCAGCAGTGCTTACGAGCCCCGATCAGTTGCAGTCGCTGTGTCTCAATATGGAGCACTCTGCATTGGGCGAAGTGGAAATCAAACTGATTGCGCCAAACGGAACTCAGCTGATTCTGAAAGAAAGATTCAATAATGCCGATGGCGGTCATACCAATATGGGCGAGCCTTGTGCCAAAGGCCCCACCGATGGCGGTAATCCGGATACAACTGCCGGCGTTGGCTATGATTATTGTTTCACAAATAATCCGGTTTTTGGAACCATGGTCAATGAACAGTCAAACTATAATTACACCTACACCGATTTACTGGGCGAAGTGCTTACCGATAATTATCTGCCTGCCGGATCGTACACACCATATCAGTCATTCATGAATCTGGTGGGTGTTCCGCTCGATGGCGTGTGGACCATCTGGGTGAAAGACCACAACCCGCAGGACAATGGCTGGATCTTTAACTGGAGCATCAGTTTCAACAACCTGAATTCAGGAAACACAGTGACTTTGCTTGAACCGGATTCGAACATTATCAGTGTTGTAACCACCAGTCCGGCTTGCGGAGCCAATACCGGAGCATTGAATATTTCAGTCAGTGGCCCGGGCGCTCCTTATACATTTGCATGGAGCAATGGTGCCACCACCGAAGACATTAGTAATCTGGCTGCCGGTGTGTATACCGTGACTGTGTCAAATGCAAACGGTTGTACAACCACAAAAGTTTTTACAGTGTCAAACATTGCCGGTGCCGTGATTACAGAGACAATTACCAATCAGCAATGTGTTGGTCAGAACAACGGAGCAATTGACATCTCAGTCTCCGAGCCGGTTTCGGCGTATGCATGGAGCAATGGTGCTGTCACGCAGGATATTTCAAATCTTTCGCCCGGAACCTATTCCGTTGTTGTAACTGCAGCAACAGGTTGTATCACAACAAAAACATTTCAGGTGTTGCCGGCGGTACCCATGGTATTGTCTTCGGGAGTGATTAATGAAGTTTGCGGCAACATGGAAGGAGAGATCAATCTCGAAGTATCGGGTGGGGCCTCCCCGTATCTGTATGCATGGTCGAATGGCGCATCAACACAGGATCTGACCGATCTTGTTCAAAACACCTATACGGTAACAGTAACCGATGCCAACACCTGCACAGCCACTCATTCTGCGACAGTCATTAATCTGGTCGGACAGTGTACAGTGGCCTGCGATCTGGCCATCAGCAATGTGTCCATTACGCAGGAAACATGCGGCAATGCAAATGGCAGTATCAGTATTACGGCTTTCAGTTCAAATACACCGGTTTTATACAGCTGGAGTAACGGAGCAACGACATCGTCATTGACCAATCTTTCTGCAGGTACATACACCGTTACTTTAACCGATGCCGAAGATTGCAGCACATCGCAGTCCTATACCATTGTAAACAATGCCGGAACCCTCATGATTACAAGTCCTGTCGTTGTGAATGAAACCTGTGGAAACAACAACGGATCGATCAATATTTCGGTAACAGGTGGAAACGGAACGCTGACATACCATTGGAGCAATGGTGCTGCAACCCAGGATCTGAGCGGTTTACAGGAAGGAACCTATTCGGTGACCGTGACCGATCAAAGCAATTGTTCGGTACATGCATCATTCGATGTGCTGAACGAAACCAGCGGCATGGCGCTTACATTCCAGTATGTGATGCATGAAACCTGCAACAACAATCAAGGCTCTATTGACATCAATCTCACAACAGGAACCTATACCTATTTGTGGTCGAATGGTGCTGTAACGCAGGATCTGACCGGTTTATCCGAAGGCAATTACTCCTGCACGGTCACACAAACCGGCACCGGATGTCAGCTGATTACGCCGGTATTCACGGTGCAGAATCTGGCTGGAACACTGGCTGTAAACATTTTGGATTATGATCACGAATATTGCAATCAGAATAACGGAGAAATTCAATCATCTGTTACAGGTGGCTCTGCGCCTTATTCTTTGCTGTGGTCGAATGGTGCCACTACCGCCAATCTGTACAATCTGAATGAAGGTACGTATACCTGTGTTGCTACCGATGCCAATGGATGCAGTGCATCTTCGGGGCCTGTCATTATTGTGAATTCGGCCGGAACGCTTTCGGTTACCTATGCCATGGCGGAAGAGTTCTGCAACAACCAGCTGGGCAGCATCAATCTGAATGTAAGTGGCGGTGCGGCTCCGATCAGCTATTCGTGGTCAAACGGAGAAACCACCGAAGACATTGATAGTTTATCCAGCGGCACATATGTGTTTACTGTTACCGATGCCAATCAGTGTTCATCTTCTTCGTCGGTGTATGTTTCGGAGAATTCAGGTTCACTCGCGATTTTGAATGACAGCATTGTGCATACATCGTGTGCAACGGCTCAGGGAGCCATTTATATTGAACCATCCGGTGGAAGCGGCGCCTATATTTACAACTGGTCGAATGGTGCCGTTACCGAAGATCTGATCAATATTCCAACCGGCGTGTACAGTGTTACAGTTTCGGATGCAGCCGGATGTTCGTACACCGCATCGTATGCGGTTCACGGAAGTCTGGTGCTGGATTCATATGCTGTTACCAACGATGCCTGTAATTTTTTGCAGGGCGCCATTAATGTTGAAGTGTCGGGTGGAAGCCTGATTACATACAACTGGAGCAACGGTGCCGTTACCGAAGATCTTACAGGACTCGGTGCAGGAAATTATATGTTGCATGTTTCATCTTTCGAAGGCTGTGTGTTTGATACCACATTTGCCGTGGTAAGTACACCAGGGTGCAGTGTGATGTGTACGGATGCACAATCCACTGAACTGACAGGCACCCTGTACGATTCAGGCGGCCCGACGGCCAATTATGCCAACAGTCAGAACTGCAGTTTTCTGATTCATCCTGATTGCGCTGATTCAATCATTGTAACATTTACTTCTTTTATTACTGCTTCGGCAAACGATTATCTGCGCGTATATGATGGCGCAAACACTTCCGGAATATTCCTTGGTTCGTATTCGGGCTCCACGTTGCCTCCCGCTCTCAAAGCGGCTTCCGGACAGATGTATCTGCAGTTTGTCAGTAACAACAGCACCAATGCTGCAGGTTTTGTGGCTCATTGGAATACAGTTCCGTTTACAACCGCGCCAACTGCAGGCTTTACAGTGTCGGACAATACACCGGCCTTTAATACACCGGTTTCTTTTGCAGCAACCGATGCTCTTGCAACAAACTGGCAATGGGACTTCAATGGTGATGGTCTGACCGATGCAACCACGCAGAACGCGGCCTATACATACACGGCCGCTGGTTCATATACGGCAACACTGATTGCTTCGAACTGCATTGGAGCGGACACTGCATCGCAGCTGATTGTGGTTCAGGGCGCGCCTGATATTTCGATCAGTCCGGATTCTGTAACGCAGTACACAATCACCAGCTGTGATTCCTCTGCCAGTCATTCATTCCTTATTTCGAACAGTGGTACGGGCGATCTGGTTTGGTCGGGTACAAGCGGTACTTTGACATTGGTGCCATCGTCAGGCATTGTGGCACCGGGTGCACAGCAGTGGGTAACCGTCACCATTCCTGTTTCGGCAACGGCAGGTGATTTTTATTATTACAACGTAATTACCTCCAACGACGCTGATGAGCCACAGCTCACCGACACAGTGCTGACGCATCAGACCATGAACTGTGTTAATCTGATGTGTTCGGTAACCTCATCAACACAGGTAAGCGGACAGCTAACCGATGATGGCGGACCGGCCGGAGCTTACAGCAACAACATGAACTGCGGTTTTCTGATACATCCCGATTGTGCCGATGCGATTACATTGACTTTTGCATCATTTGCAACGCAGGCCGGATCTGATTTTGTGCGGGTTTATAATGGAACAGATGCTACAGGAACCTTGCTGGGATCGTTCTCCGGAACGACCATTCCGGCTGCTGTTACAGCAAATTCAGGCGCCATGTATGTGCTCTTTACCAGTAATGCATCAACGACCAATACGGGCTTTATTGCCAACTGGACAACGGATTTATTTACTACTGCTCCAGCAGGTGTATTCACCGTTTCGGACAACACCCCTGCATTGGGTGTGAGTGTGGCATTTACCAACACCGAAGCGAATGCAACTAACTGGCTATGGGATGTAAACGGAGATGGAACGACCGATTACACAACGCAGAATGTAAATCATGTTTATAACACACCGGGTTCATATACCGTTTCGCTGATTGCTTCGAACTGCCTGGGTGGCGACACAACCTATCAGGTTGTCGTAGTGCAGCCTGGTCCCGAAATAGAGTTGAGTACTGACACGGCTACAGAGTATACGATTCCGGATTGCAGTGCCGGCATTACGCATACGTTCGCTATTTACAACAACGGGTCGGGCGATCTGGTGTGGAGTGGTACAAACGGATTGTATGCATTGGTGCCTTCTTCGGGAACCATTGCTGCAGGCTCATCGCAGCTTGTAACTGTGGTTATTCAGCCAGGGGCATCTCCGGGCGATGTTACGTATTACAATGTCATTACATCGAACGACACGCTCAATCCTGTTGTTAATGACACCGTTGTCATTCATCAGACCATGGATTGTTTGTTTATGATATGTACCGATGCTTCTTCAACGCAGGCATCCGGAATTATTACTGACAGTGGAGGTCCCACAGGAAATTACGGCAACAATCAATCGTGCAGTTTTTTGATTAATCCGTATTGTTCAGATATGGTAACACTGACATTCAACACATTTGCCACCATGAATGCGAGTGATTTTCTGAAAGTGTATGATGGTGCCGGCGCATCGGGTACCTTGCTTGGAACCTATTATGGGACTACACTTCCTCCGGTTCTGACAGCAACATCCGGATCCATGTATCTGGTGTTTACCAGTAATACAAGTGGTACTGCTGCCGGGTTTAAAGCTACATGGGCAACAACAATGCTTTCGGCACCTCCGTCAGCTGCCTTTACCGTTTCGGACAACAATCCTCCGATGGCCAGCGATGTGATCTTTACCGCTACCGATGCCAATGCAACGGCGTGGAGCTGGGATATGGAGAATGACGGCATTGCTGATTATACAACGCAGACAGCCATACATCAGTATGCTGCACCGGGAACGTATGTGGTTACCTTGATCGCATCGAATTGTATCGGAGCTGATACAATGTCACAGACCATTGTAGTGCAAAGTGCACCGGCTATTGCTTTGAAACCGTTGGTGCCCACTGAATATACATTCGCTACATGCGATACTTCAGTGACGCATAATTTTTACATTTTCAACAACGGCACCGGAGATCTGAGCTGGTCGGCAAGTAACGGAACATCGCTGTTTGTGCCGGCTTCAGGAACTGTGCTGCCGGGCGATTCACAATTGGTTTCGGTTGTTTTCAACAGTGAAATTTCCATCGGCGATTTTACATATTACAATATAATTACTTCGAATGATCCGGTAAATCCGCAGGTCGCTGATACCGTCATCATTCATCAGCTTGCGCTTTGCGAATCCATTTGTTTAAGTATTTCGTCTGCATCCGAAAGCGGTATCATCACCGATGACGGTGGCGTTAATAATAATTACGGTAGTAATCTGTATTGTGGATTTTTAATTCAGCCTGTGTGTGCAGCCAGTATTAATCTGACCTTTGAATCGTTTCAGCTTGAAGATTATTACGACAGTGTATATGTGTTTGATGGCACAGATAACAACGGTACATTACTTGGCGGATTTACCGGATTCACCCTGCCGCCGGTGCTGACAGCGCAATCGGGTTCCATGTATGTTTTAATGATTTCGGATAACATGATTGAGTATTCGGGTTTCATTGCCTCGTGGAATTCTGTTCCATTGGATTGGAGCGCAGTTTCATCAGTCATCACACCGGCAACCTGTGTTACATGCAACGATGGCGCCATTGATCTGATAACCACCGGACTGAATGGCTTGTATTATACATGGTCAACCGGCGACAACACCGAAGATGTATCAGCGCTGCTGCCCGGAAATTATTCAGTTACAGTTGCCACGCAGAGCGGCTGCGATTCGACCTTTGATTTTACGGTGACTTCACCGGATGGAATCAACGATTTGAATGCAGAGGACAATGATGTGCAGGTGTATCCGAATCCGGTCGAATCGTATGTTTTTGTTGAATGGAACTTTACGGAGCAGGAAAATGTAATGATTGAGCTGACCGATGTATTCGGGCGTTCATTGTATGTTTCGGAGCAACCACATACTGGAAAACTGCAACTGAATATGGATGTTTATGCCAAAGGCGTGTATTTTATCCGTTGTAAAAATTCCGGAGGAGAAATTATCCGGAAAATTGAGATTGTGGATTAATAATATTCAAATAAACTGATTTTCAATATCAGATTTGATTTTTAACAGCTTATGTTTTTTACTGCAATGTAGTTGAAAACATAAGCTGTTTAATATCATGCCAGGCCTTGCTGTATGCCGCTTTATGCTGCCTGTAAAATTTGTACCTTTGCATAGAATTCTGAATACAGAAACAATGGAAAAGGATAAAATTCTGGAAGCGCTGAAATCGGTTATTGATCCCGACTTTAAAAAAGATCTGGTTTCGTTGAACATGATTGATGCGCTGGAAGCAAAAGACAACAAAGTGTCGTTTACCGTTGTACTTACAACTCCGGCGTGTCCGTTAAAGGATAAATTCCGGAAAGATTGTATTGATGCGGTACATACAGCGTATCCAAGTGCTGAGGTTGAAGTGAATTTCTCAGCAAAAGTGACCAGTCATAAAGATAAACCGGCCCTCGGTAATATTAAAAATATCATTGCAGTGATTTCGGGAAAGGGCGGTGTAGGCAAATCAACGGTTGCGGTGAATCTGGCAGCAGGACTGGCCCGCAGCGGTGCACGTGTTGGTCTTGTGGATGGCGATATTCACGGACCCAGCATTCCGCTTATGTTTGGCGTGCAGCATGCACATCCGCAGGTGATAGAAAAAGACGGAAAGCAAATGATTGTTCCGTTCGAAAAATTTGGTGTCAAGCTGGTGTCAATGGGCTTTTTTGCTGATCCGTCCAAAGCACTGATATGGCGCGGGCCTATGATTGCAAGCGCTTTTACGCAAATCATGAACGATACCGACTGGGGCGAACTCGATTATCTGATTTTCGACACACCTCCGGGCACAGGCGATATTCATCTTACACTCGTGCAGAATTACAGCGTTACCGGAATTGTTGTTGTGTCGACTCCTCAGGAAGTGGCTCTGGCAGACGCCCGCAAAGCACTCAATATGTTTGTCGATCAGCAGGTCAATGTGCCTGTTTTGGGCGTTGTTGAGAACATGTCATTCTTCAGTCCGCCTGAAACTCCGGATAAAAAATATTATTTGTTTGGAAAAGAAGGAGCCCGCAAAATGGCTGCTGAACACAATATCCGATTGCTGGCCGAAATTCCGCTTGTGGAATCGGTGAGTGAAAGTGGCGATAAAGGTATTCCGGCGGTATGCGACGACAACAATCCTTTGCAAAAAGTTTTTATGAGCATGGCTCAGAACACGGCTCAGGCTGTGGCCATCCGCAATGCCACCATGGAGCCCACCAAAATGGTTGAAGTAAAAAGTTAAAACAAAAAGCATCATGAATACAGAACTCGAAACCAAAGTAAAAAACGTTATTGAACAGATCCGTCCTTATCTGCAGGCAGATGGTGGCGACATTTCATTTGATCATCTGACCGATGACAATGTGGTGTATGTACATTTGCAGGGTGCCTGTCACAGCTGTCCGATGGCGACGCAGACATTGAAAAACGGCGTTGAAGCTACCATGCAGCGCGTGTTGCCGGAAATCAAGTCGGTGGAGCAGGTGTAACGCACAACGCACAACGCACAGAGCACAACGCATGCGGCATGAGGCATGCGGCATGAGGTAGTTTAGATCGCGCGCAATGCACAATGCGAAACGCGAAGGGCACAACGCATAACGCATAGGGCTTGCGGCATAAGGCATGCGGTAGTTTCGCTCTCGCACTGTCCGCCGCGGTGGACTTAACGCGCAACGCTCAAGGCACAAAGCCTGATGCCTGTCGCCTAACTGGCAACTGGCTACACCGATGCTTCGGTCGGCGCTTTCAGCTGGAAACTGGCTACTACTAATAACTCATCACTTATAACTCATCACTCCCCGTTAACCATTAACCGTTTCGAACACTGAACAAGGAATCCGCCGCGGCGGAGGAATTATGAAGGAAGAAGTAAAGTCTGAATTACCATTAACCGATAACCATTAACCGATAACCATTAACCATTCACTGCTATGTAGTGGCTTGCTGAAAGCAACAGCAACATACATATCCATATCTTAAAAAAATTCAGACAAAAAATGTCTTGATAAAATTTATTTCAAATAATTTTGAAATGCGCCATTGCCTGTTGTATATTTATGGCTTAATTGGTAATTACATTATATGAAAAGCGTATTCTGGCTGTTGTTTTTTATTGTTTCCGTATGGTCGGTACATGGGCAGCAATATTTTTCGGAAGTTATTTACCAGCAGAATATTCATGGCCACGACATGGTGCGTGTAAGTGAAAATGTAATTGCAGTTGCAGGTAAAAGTGATCAGTATGGATTGCTTTTTACTACTGATACAATGGGCGGTCTGCTATGGGCAAGACGATACCAGATCGGCAGCACAACTGAATTCAACAACCTTATTTTGCGTGGAGGATCAAATCTGATTATCACCGGCACATGTAACGATGGAGCTGTGTTGTTGATGAATGTTGATTTGTCAGGAGATACTATTTGGTCCAGAAGTTTTGAATATAATGGAAACGCTGAAGCATATACTGTGTCCGGTGTTTATGATGATGGTTTTGTTCTTTGCGGGCATATAAACACCAGTGTGGACAGTAGTAAAATGTTTGTAATCAGAACCGATCAGAATGGAAATTTAATTTGGTCAAAAGTATTTGAATCTCCTGACTTCGGAAATTATGCGTTTTCGGTGAAACAAACCCCGGATAGTTGTTTCATTGTTGTTGGCACAACATCAGATAATATTTCCGGGCACAGTAAGTTGTTTTATATGAAGCTTGATAGCAACGCAAATATTTTGTGGAAATTTCAATATATGGAGGGCTCCAGTCAGAATATTCTTGTTTCAGATGTTTGTTGCAGGCCCAATGGATTCATTATTTCCGGCACCAATGCCTGTTCTCCATTTATGGCTTCAATCGATCTGAACGGGTCGCTGCAATGGGCTAAAACATTCAGTAGTGGTTTTTCCTGTGGCTATGAAGTTGCAGTACCGGCTCGTCTCAAAACAGATGGAGATAATTATTTTTATATGGTTTTGCCCTATTATGAATTTACTGTGAACTTTGGATGTCTTGTTGCTGCGGATTCACTCGGCAACTGTCTGATGGCTGCTGAACAGCAAATGCTGGGCACAGCAGTTTTGAAATCAGATAACGGCGATTTCTTTTTATTGGGCAACGGGCCGATTCTTTTGGTTAAAGGATTTGCGCCGTTTATTGGCAGCGATCACATTGGTTTCATGAAAACGGATTCATTGGGAACGGGCGCGGGGTGCGGGGCATCGCAGGCAGGCTTTTCAATGCAGACCACACTCGATTTGTATTCACCTTTTTTATTGGCTGAGACGACATTGGGATTCATGACGGTTGAGCATCCGGTTATTCATTCAATCAATCTGGAAACAATTTCCGGTTGTGTGGATATTACAGGCGGACTGAATGAAATGGATCATGATGCATTTATCGTTTACCCCAACCCCTCCAACGGCGCATTCAGTCTGCAGTTTGATAATCCATCGCAACATGAAGAATGTTTGATAGAACTCTATAGCCCGCTTGGGACGCGTGTTTTCAGCGCTACTGAAACTATGCGCGAAGAAATATTTTTTGAAGTGGATGATCTGACCAATGGGTTGTATTATCTGGTAGTCAGCTCCGGAACTGAGCGTGTGAGCCGGATTGTGGAGATTTGTCGGTAGCACAACGCATAATGCACAACGCATAACGCATAACGCACAGAGCATAACGCATGAGGCATACGAGGTGCGCAAGGCGCATTCTGCAGTTCACCGCTCACCGCTCACCGCTAAGAAGTGACTTGCTGAAAGCTGTAGATTTGACAAAAGGGTCACGATAAATATTTTGCGGCCAGCGGCATTCTGCGGCCCATGCCGAAGGCTTTCGAAGACACGCGCAGTGCGGGCGGAGACTGATAGCGCTTGTATTCGTTGGTGTTCACCATTTTGCAGATGCGGGCGACAAGATCTTTATCAAACCCGCGTGCAATCAGGTCGGCAGGACTTTGTGCTTCTTCAATGTACAGCTGTAGAATTTCATCCAGCACGGCATAGTCGGGGAGCGAATCGCTGTCTTTCTGATTTGGCCTCAGTTCCGCCGAAGGCGCTTTGGTGATGGTATTCAGCGGAATAATTTCTTTGTTGCGATTGATGTGCGCCGCCAGTTCGTACACCTGTGTTTTATACAGATCGCCGATGACACTTAAACCTCCGCACATGTCGCCATAGAGCGTTCCATAGCCAACTGCAGCTTCGCTTTTATTGGAGGTGTTGAGCAGAATATTTCCGAACTTGTTCGACCAGGCCATCAGCAGCACGCCGCGAAGGCGCGCCTGAATATTTTCTTCGGTAATATTGAAAGGAAGATCTTTGAAAACCGGCTTCAGTGTTTCGTTAACAGCATCGAACGATTTGCCGATCGGAATGATCTCATGTAGCATTCCAAGATTCTGAGCCAGTTTCACAGCATCGTCGATGGAATGTTGTGAGCTGAATTCAGATGGCATGAGCAATCCATCCACATTTTCTTTGCCGAGAGCTTCGCATGCAAGGCAGGCTACCACAGCGCTGTCAATGCCTCCCGACAATCCGAGCACCGCTTTTTTAAATCCCAGTTTTGTAAAATATTCGCGGATACCAAACACCAGTGCGTCGTGTATCAGCGCGATTTTATTTTCGCCGGAATCTGATTTTTCCGGTGAAATAATATCTGTGTCGAAAACAAAAAAGTCTTCTTCAAATGCTTTTAAAACCTGATAGCTGCCATCGGGAAAGACAATCATGGAGCGGCCGTCGAAGATGAGCTCGGTTTGTGCACCGGTCATGTTTACATACACTACCGGGATTTTATATCTGGCCGCGTGATAACGGAATACTTCGAGTCGTTTTTCAAATTGTCCGCTGCTGAAGGGCGATGCAGCGATGTTGATGATGATATCCGGATTTTCTTTCGACAGTTCTTCCATTGGATCTGCCACATATAAATGTTTTCCTTCAATATTCCAGAGGTCTTCGCAAACCGTGATGGCGAGCTTCTTTCCGGAGATTGTAACACATGAAAAATCGCGTCCCGGTTCGAAGTAGCGGTATTCATCAAAGATGTCGTAATTGGGCAAGAGCGCTTTGTGAATTTCGGAATCAATTTGTTGATTATGCAGAACCAGTGCGGAGTTGAACAACATTTTTCCGCGCCCTGTTTTGTTGAATGTGGGGCTGCCTGCGATGATGGAAATATCGGTAGTGTGTTTGGTCAGCTCATTTGCCGCGCTCAGACAGGCGTTGGTGTAGTCGTCGAAATCGAGAAAGTCGCGGGCAGGGTATCCGGAAATACAGAGTTCGGGAAACACAGCAAGCTGCGCGCCGCTGCTGACGGCCTTTTTGGTGTAGTCAATAATTTTATTCCGGTTGAAATCGAAATGCCCGGTATGCGTGTTGATTTGACAGAGAGCGATTTTCATGAATGTCTGTTTAAAAAAAATCCCGATTCTTCGGAACCGGGATGAGGTGTAAACAAATATTTTTTTAGAACATGATGCCGAATTTCAGCATGATGTAGTTACCGATTGATTTGGTGTCTTCGAGCTGATAGGTAAGTCCGTTAACGAATGATAATTCGGCCAGGGCAGTAGTGGTGCCACCAAGCGAATATTCAAGTCCGCCACTGATGAGGAAGTTGGCGCGGAAGAAATTTTTCTCATCTTTCAGGTCCTGATCGTTAAGTGAAAGCATCTGTGATCCGCTCAGCGGGCTGTATTCCTGATCGGCTTTGGCATTGAGACAAATACCGATCGAACCGCCGATGCGTGCAAAATAAGTAATGTAATTAATCTCGTTCGTTTTCATTTTTAGTGTTAAAGGAATATCGAGATATTGAAAACGATAATTCGAAGTCAGTTTTGAAAACACAGGCAAAGTGTCGGGTGGGTAAATCTGATTCACACCAAGTTTCTGCAGTTTTCCACCCATGTAATTTACATCGAAACCGGTGGCAAATGAGAAGTTGTCGGCAATGGTTAATTCACCGATAAATCCATAGCCAAATCCCAGCTTCATTCCCTGATATTCCAGTGAATCCTGATCCGGTTTCATCCAGGAAAGACCCGTGTTGCCGTGCAATCCGAAGCGGAAAAATTTTTCATTCTGAGCAGTAGAGGTTACAGCGAAAGCTGCGAAAAGTACCAGAGCCAATACAATCTTTTTCATACTTTTGGGTTTTATTTCAGGATGTACAAAGTTAGAAAATTTATGAAACAGGCAAAATTTTTTGTTCAGGGCTTGAATTTCGTGCTGCTTGCAGGATGTTTGTTGCTCATGATTGGCGTGTCGTCGTGCGGCTGTAACCGCGATAAAGACGATGAATACGGCCGTGAAGTCACGCAGGATCAGCTTGATTCGCTGAGCAACATTAAGGTTTCGATTTTTCGTTACGAAAAAGACCTGTTTACAATTCCACCCGACAGCCTGAAAGAAAAACTGTTGCAATATAAAGATAAGTATAAAGTCTTTTACAGTGCTGAAGATCTGGAAGATCCATATAATTTGCTGACAATGAAACAGTATATATCTGATCCGATGATTCAGTCGCTGTATCGTGAGGTCATTAAGCAATATCCTTCGGTGGCATGGCTCGAAACAGACATATCCGTTATGTTCCGCCGGATTAAAGTTTTAATGCCTGAATGGAAAGTACCTGTTGTGTATACCTATGTTTCGGGTGGCGATATTCAATATCCGGTAAAATATGCCGATGACCGCTTGATTATTGCGCTTGATCTGTTTCTGGGCCGCAACTATCCGGTATACAAGATGTGGAGTTTGCCGGAATATATGACCAACCGGATGACAAAAGATTATGTGGTGCTAAGCACGGTTACTGAAATTGGACGCGCCTATGTCGATCGCAATGCCGGCCGTGGAAAATCCATGCTCGAGCAAATGATTTATGAAGGGAAACTGTTGTATTTTACCGATGTGGCTATTCCGGATGCACCCGATTCATTGCGCATCGGCTATACCACTCAGCAACTGGCCTGGGCCGAAAAAAATCAGGGCAATGTATGGTCGTTTTTCATTGAAAAGAAATTGCTGCATACCACCGAAATGAAAGATATTAATAAATTTATCGGCGAAGCTCCCTTTACCAGCGCCTTTTCGAAAAACAGCGCTCCGCGCATCGGACGCTATATCGGCTGGCAGATTGTACGCGCCTATATGGCTAAAAACAAAGAAGTAACTGTACCCGAGCTGCTGAAAAATAAAAACGCGCAGGAAATTCTGAATAAATCGGGATATAAGCCGAAGAAGGAAGAGTAAGGCGCAACGCACAATGCGCAATGCACAACGCGCAGAGCACATCCCGACCGGTCATTGAGCCTGTCGAAATGCGGTCGGGACTTTCAGGCGCATAAGGCATAAGGCATGAGGCATGCGGCATGAGGCGCCGGGCGCGCGGCATTTAGCTGGAGATTTAGACGCGAAATCCGCCGCGGTGGATTTTGTTTTTAATATTCTATGTTCTTCAACGTTTACCCCAAAAATCACTTTAGTTGGTTCCTTTGAAGCGATCTGCGGACGCTGATCGAATAATATTAGCCTTGGGCGCCAGCCCCAGGGACAAAGGAGACGCGAAGCACCTTTGAGATGAATAGTCACGCGGCTTTAGCCGCATTAAATAATATCGGTGCGAAAAAATTCGTTATACCTGAATAAAACATCTGCACCATGATTCGATTAACCTTGATCATTCCGGCCATGATGCTTGTTGCATTCTCATTGAATGCACAAATCATCGATACAGCGGCGTATATGCCGCTTGAAAAATGTCTTCAGATGCCGGGCGTGAAATTTACCGCCCGATGTCTGGGCGGCCACAGCGGAAAATGCATCGAAGCAGTTTTGCGCAACAATGGCAGCTCGCCCATACAAGTCAGGGTTGAGCCCGGGCGCAGGCTGGTGGCCGATAGTGCAAAGTATCAGGATATTTTTGTTGTCAAATCAAACTTCATAACGCTGCAACCGGGATGCGAAGAAAAAGTAGAACTTTTTGGATTCTGCTGCGAGAGCTCCGATTGGGGCCCAGGTCTCGATCTGAAATACAATCCCGGATTTATGGCGCCTGCGGCCTGGGTGAAACTGGCATCGTTTCTCGACCGCAATAATTTTCCTACAAACGCTATGCAGCACGCCGTATGGGTTTTATCGAATAATCATGATATTGCCGGTGTCGATTGCGGCAACCGGGAACAAACCATTGCGTTGCGGCAATATCTGTGCGACCTAACCGGCAAAGAAATGCCCTGGGCTACTATTCAATACAAGCAGGATAGCAATGTTGTCTTTACCGGTGCTTTAACCCGCATCCGGGGCGACATTCCATACTATGTGCGGTCGAATTCCAGCGTAGGCGTATTTGTGACCGATTATACCGGCCGTATTGTCGAAACCCTCATGACGCCTTCCATTCACCGATCGGGCCAGCATAATTATTCACTGGACCTTGATGTATCGGGCTATCCGAAAGGCGATTTCGAAGTGCGCATATACGAAGACGGCACAAAGCTGCTGGAGCGGAAGCGGTTTTCGATATAAAAAAAAGGTCTTCTGCATGGGGGCAGAAGACCTTTTTGAAGAGAAAATATTTACGGCTTATTTATGTATTTCAGTTTTTGCCGAATTATATGATCCGGAATTAAACAAAACAACTGAATACACACCGCTTGCCAGCCCAGGAACATTGATAAATCCAGTTATTTCATTTAGGTCTTCAATTGTGATTTCCTTTGCTGCAATCAGATTTCCAGCTACATCAAACACCTGCAACTGATAAATGCCGGTTGAAGGCGCTTTGAATCTGATCCAGATGGTTTCGTTATTTGCATTATACCAAGTGTTGAAATTCTGGTTTGCGTTTTCGGAACAATCAGAAGAAGCATAAGATAATATGGATGAAGTTCCATCAAAATCATATTCCATCAGTCGGTACAGGTAATTTCCAGGTTCTCCGTTATCAACATATGCGTAATGTAAAGTAGTGTTGGAGTTTCCACTTGCGTATACCTTGTCAACATCGATGAAATTTGTTCCATCCGTAGACTTCTGAATCAAATAATAATGAGCATTCGTTTCGCTTGCGACCACCCATTCAAGATTGATGACTGATTTATTACATTGTGCAGCAAAACTGAGCAAACTGACAGGTAATGGATTATTTAACCTGGCAATAGCATGCTGCGAAAATGCTGTTACGTTATTACGCAATGCATATCCATGAGCAACGAGTCTTCCAAGACCTCCGGCAGGATTTAATGTACCAGGAGCGGCACTCCAATCCGATGCTAAGGTTGAAGAAGATGGGCGTTTTACAGGTCCGAATGCGTTGTCAAGCAATCCTACAAATGCATTTGCACCGCCACCATCAAACCAGAGATAAATGTTATAACTACCGGAAACAGGAACTGCATTAGGATCTATTTGCCAGATGCCTTCAGGACAAATGACATCGTAAGGAGTACCGAAATCCTGACATATAGTACTGTTTATTGTCCCGGAATTTGTAAAAGGTGTAACGAACTTCACATCCAGATAGGTAATGCCGGCCAGGCTGTTGTTTTTAAGCTCCGCAAGTCTGTATGCCGTTGAAGTACCCATCGGGAAAGAGTAGGTACTGGTGTTGTTTGCAAAGTACTTACGAAGATTTCCATTAATATAGCTGAGAATATTATGTCCGGTAATATCAGCAGCGTCTGTACTAAGGCAAATTACTCTGAAAGCGTTGGTGTTAATGATACCACTGGTCAGCGTCAGCGTGTTGCTGATTGTAAGATTGCCAAGCAAGGTTGCTGAATTTGCCGATTTCAACATGGTAAAGTGATACAATGTGTTATTGTTGGTAGTTATATTCTGCGCATTACCATTAATTAGTCTGAATTCACCGTCGGTTCCGGGAGTAAAGGTACTATTGAAAAGTGACACATGTCCGCCAACTTTAACAAGATTGCTCTGAGCATCAATCAAAGAGTTGGCATTCATTGTTGTGAAGTTTCCGTCAGCCTGAACATCCTGATTGAATTTCACCGTTGAAGAAGCAGTTTTGTTCACGATAAAGTGACCAAATGCTGATGTACCAACAAAGTTCCCTTCGAGTAGCTGATTAGCTGAACCCATCATATAAACGGTTGAGTTATCATTGAGACTGAGAGTTCCATAGTTTGTAATATCGCCATAAACTTCCAGAGAGTAACCCGCATTGATTCCACAAAGTGCACTTGCGTTAACTGAAAGAGATTTGCATTTTGCTCCGGCAGCATTAATAATCGGCATGTTCGAAGAAGCAGGCGGAATAATTGCGTCAATTGTAGGAGAAGGGATGAGGTTGTTGCAATCTCCCCAGTTTAAAGGTTTAAACCAGTCAGTGTCACCGGCGCCACCTGTCCATGTTAATGAGGTCACAGAACCGGCTGGAGGGTAGCCAATAGATGTGGAGCTTGTAGTGAAGTCAATATTGAAACCACTGGTACTGTTGGTGAAGTTGGAAATGTTAATAAGCAATGTGTCACCAGCGGTTACAGGAACAGAAGTTTCAAATGCTGCGTCATAATTCAATGAACCAACAGAATAATTTCCGGTTGCAGAACAGCCTGTAACGCCCAGTGAATTATAGTTACATGCCAAAGGTCCTTTG
>Ga0074193_1001413_pt1 | contig 29340 bp, 24 predicted proteins | sample EPASupsiteHSE605_FD_64523 | JGI IMG/M metagenome (GOLD analysis project Ga0074193, IMG submission 64523) | Bioremediated contaminated groundwater from EPA Superfund site, New Mexico - Sample HSE6-05 | ecosystem: Environmental > Aquatic > Deep subsurface > Groundwater > Contaminated ... | reverse complement strand
GATCAGTCGATCGGTGGAGCTATGTTCAAACTATTTGACAGCCGCGGCAACACGATCAAGGTCTCTCTCATCTCCAGCCAACCAGGTTGGTTTAAGGTGGATGAAAATGGCTCCTCCGAATTCACGATACCTGCTTCGGGCGTTGCTACGATCGCTTATCTCCCGCAAGGGCGTTACGAGCTGCAAGAGGTTTCGCCGCCAAAAGGCTATGCGCTGTCTTTGGAAACTGTATCCGCCGTTGTCGGAAGCTACAATACCTACACCTCCCCCGACACTGTAACGATCGAAAATGAGCCGCTTGCAATGCTGCTGGACAAGGTGGATGCATCGGATAAATCGCCGCTTGCAGGCGTGGTGTTTCGCATTAAGGATGCGCAGGGTGCCTATCTTCGCCTTACATCACAAGCCGATGGAACCTATCACATTTCCGAAAACGGCGCAGCTTCGTTCAAAACAGGAAGCGATGGAACGGCAAAAATTCTCTACATCCCTGTTGGCACTTATACACTTGAAGAACAGCAGCACCCCGGATTCGCTCCAACCGTCGCGCAGGAATTCTCCGTCACTACCGAAAACACCATAGACTATCCTGCAAAAGTTGGCGTTGAAAACTGGCCTTTGTACCTATCGATCGCAAAAACCGACAAACTCGATGGCAAGCCTCTAGCAAACGTTTCTTTCAAACTTCTTGATCATTCCGGCGTTCCACTAAAATTTACCCAACAGGAGGATAGCAGCTATAAAGTCACGTCCACCGGGACCGAAGTCGTCAAATCCGATACGAACGGCAAGATTCTGATCTCCCATATCCCCGCTGGAGAATATCAACTGGCAGAACAGAAATTCGACGGCTACAGTCAACATGATACAACCGTGGTTACAGTAGGCAACGCCAACACGGAAGAAGTTCCAGCTACGGTATCTGTCGAAAATTGTCCAACAGAGTTTATTCTTACGAAAATCGACACTAACACTCGTGAGCCACTTTCAGGGGTTGCTTTCACACTTCTTGACTCCTCAAACAAGGCCATATCATTTACCTTGATGCTCGATGGCACCTATCGTCCAGCATCAACTGTCGTTAACTCAGAAGAAGTAGTGACCATGACAACCGAGATTGCGACAGACGCAGCCGGCAAGATTACCATCCGATATCTACCGCATGACACTTACACCTTGAACGAAAAGCAGGTAGAAGGCTACGCGCCATTGGCACAAATTCCGTTTGAAATCACATCTGCACATTCTACGGAAGCTCCCTTAACCATGACCGTAGAGAACACTCCGGCATCTTTATCCATCACAAAGATCAATGCCGTGACGAACGAGCCTTTACCCGGAGCCATGTTCAAGCTGTTGGACGAAAACGGATCGATAGTCAAACTAACTCTCCAAAACGATAGCACCTATCGACCTACCAGCGGTTCGGAAACCGGAATCGATGAGTTGACAGTTGTCCCAGATGGAACCGCCACGGTTCGCTATATCACCGGCAAGATAACAATTCACGAATCAAGCGCCCCAGCTGGTTTTGCCTATGCTGATGATCAGATCGTTGAAGTTGGCACCACTCCCATTGCCTTTGGTGATGACGGTTCGGCAGCAGAAACGCATGTTACGATTGCCGACTTCCCCCTCATGCTGAAGATCAGCAAAATCCACGCAAAGACGCTAAAGCCTCTCAATGGAGCAGTATTCCAAATCTTGGCGGAAACCGATGCCTCATATCCACTTTCATTTATACTCAAAGATGGCGTTTATTGGCACGCCCCAACCGGCACGATAACGACGATAACCCTCGATAGTAATGCGCAAGCATATGTGTGCGGATTGCCAGCGGGAAAGTACCGGCTAGTTGAATCCGTCGTTCCAAGTGGGTTTTTCCCATTTCCTGCAAAAGATTTCACGTTGCAACTTGCCGATACGTCGGTAAATCCGTTGGAAATCACGGTGACCAATACGCCCGAAGTCAAGTTAGGTCTGGATTCTGACAAATGGGATGATGTATTATTAATCAGCGGAACAGTGCTTGCAGCGGCTGGTACAACCGCGTTCTTTATCCTACGCAAAAAGAAACGATCACGCTAAACAAAGCACGCGGGAGGCCATCTGGCCTCCCGCGTTTTGTTTGAAAGGATTTTTATGAGAAAAGTAATTCTATGTGTCTTTGTGCTACTAGCGATCTTGTTCGGAGCAGTATTAGGTGTACTTTATCCGCCGAAAGGCGCAACTAGACTGATTAAGAATAATACGTCTCTCCCACGCATACAACTTAATCAGACACCATCACCATCGAACACTCGGCTCACAAATGGCACCGAAGAAGATGCACTTTCAAGTCCAACTAGCTTTGAAGTGAATGGCTATAATTCGCCACTCCCTTCTAAATCGCTGATCGCCGCTTCTGATTCTGATGAAGATTCAGTAAAAGACGCTGACGGCGTTCTTGGTCAGTTGATTGTCGATAACCAGAGAGTAAATATCTGCAATGGCATTGACGAAGAGACACTAAAAACCGGTCCCGGGTGGATGCCGGAAAGCGCACTACCAGGTGAAGATGGTATGAGTGTGATTCTTGGTCATCGAAACCGAAATCATCTGAAGATCCTTGAGAATATACAGGTTGGAGATGAAATCAGTTTTTGCTACTTGGATGGTCGAACTGTTTCATATAGAGTGAATGATGTTCAAATCTTCGAGAACTCCGCAGATTGGGTGCTGCCTCAACCGAATGGAAATATGCTGGTGATCGTAACGTGTTATCCATTCCGGTATAGCGGGAGCGCGCCGGGGAAATTTCAGGTATTGTGCGAGCGATCATTAATACTATAGTAGCATTATGCCGCCTTGTTTCTTCTGTTTACTAATCGCTCTGTTACGAGGTGGCACATCAATTTTCAATGACGCGTTATTTTGTGCACATAACAAAACAAATGCTTGACAAGTCGAAAAAAACGTGGTAGATTTTATATTAGATGCAGGGGATCTATTTTTTAAATGTCGAATGTTATTTTTCGATCATGACAATACGAGGTGACGCAATTGAAGCTTGCAGATGTTGCAGCAGTAAGAAGTGGACTGGTTCTTTCACGAAAACAATCTCAAATGCCAACCGAATATCGTTATCCCCTATTAACTTTGCGTTCAATCAAAGCGGATGGTCTTATAGATTTAGTTGAAGTTGATAGTTACACCTCAATTGAACCGCTAGATCCCGAATACGTATCGCACGAAGAGGATATCATCATTCGACTAAGTTCTCCATATACCGCAGTCTTAATTGACGAGGTAACATCTGGCATAGTTATCTCGTCGAATTTTGTAATTATCCGGGCTGATCGCAATCTTATCTTGCCGGAATATTTATTCTGGTTATTGAATACTAAACATTTAAAGCGGCAGATTTTCGAGAACACCTCGAGCAATATGCTCGGTGCAATAAAACCAAGCTATTTCAATGATATTGAAACCCATCGTTTAACTATAACAGATCAGACGAAAATTGCTACGATGAATCAACTCGCTCGCAAGGAGTGCCAACTATTGGATCAATTATCAAACGAAAAGAGTAAGTTATACACAGCCTTGATAGATCGCACCCAGAAGCAAATGAGGAGAGGTAAAGACCAATGACGACAAAAACAGACATCGAGCGCGTTTTGTGGAATGCATGCGATAGTTTCCGTGGCAAAATTGACAGTTCGCGCTACAAAGACTATATCCTGTCCATGCTTTTTGTGAAGTACCTCAGCGATGTTTCAAAAGAAAAGCGCGCAGATTATTTGGTGCAATACAATGGTGACGAACAGCGTGTAAAGCGCGCCATGAGTCGTGAGCGCTTCACGCTTGACGATGATGCCACTTTCGATTTTTTGTATAGTAACCGTAATGATGCTGAAATCGGTCAAAAGATCAATGTTGCCCTCTCGCATATCGAAGAGCACAACAGTGGTAAGCTGCGCAACGTCTTCAGAGCAATCGACTTTAACTCACAGGTTGACTTTGGCGAAGTTAAAGAAAAAAACGCTACCCTGCGAAATCTTCTGGAGGATTTCCACGGTTTGGATTTACGTCCAAGTCAACTGGGGTCTTCTGATATCATTGGCGACGCCTATGAATACATGATTGCGAACTTCGCTTCTGATGCAGGAAAAAAAGGTGGTGAATTTTTCACCCCTAGTCAGGTGTCTGAGTTGGTTGCCTCTTTGGTAAAGCCGAAAGAAAATGACCGAATTTATGATCCTACTTGCGGCAGCGGTGGCCTTTTGCTAAAAGCTTATAGGAAAGTCCAGAGCGGGAAAGTAGCATTGTACGGGCAGGAGCTCAACGCGCAAACATGGGCCCTATGTACGATGAACATGTTCCTGCACGGGGTCGATGATGCCAAAATTTGGCAAGGAGATACTCTGTTCAATCCTCAAAATATCGAAGACGACCATTTGATGAAATTCCAAGTCGTCGTCGCGAATCCCCCCTTTAGCTTGGATAAATGGGATAGTGGCTTTCTTTCCAACGCCGGACAAAATTCAAAGGGCAAAAAACTTGAATCGATGTCCGCATCGCTCGACCCATGGAAAAGGTTTGATTGGGGTGTTCCTCCCGCATCCAAGGGCGACTACGCATTTGTCCTACACATGCTCAATAGCCTAGATGCGGAAAGCGGACGTATGGCAATCGTACTTCCTCATGGCGTTCTTTTCCGCGGTGCAAGCGAGGGTAAGATTCGCAAACAAATCGTGGAATTCAACTTATTGGATGCCGTCATCGGTTTGCCCGCAAATCTTTTCTACGGCACGGGCATTCCTGCTTGTATTCTGGTGTTCAAAAAGAACCGCACTCGTCGAGATGTTCTGTTCATCGATGCTTCCAGCGAAGGTAACTATGAGAAGGTAAAGAACCAATCAATCCTACGGGATAGTGATATTTCCAATATAGTCTCCGCCTATGATGCTCGCGTAAATGTTGACAAGTATAGCTATGTTGCATCTTTTGAGGAGATCAAAGAGAACGACTTCAATCTCAATATTCCTCGTTATGTAGACACGTTCGAAGAAGAAGAGCTCGTTGATATTGATGAGGTGAAGAAAAATATCGCGGATATTGAAGCCGAGTTAGCCGAAGTACAGGCGCAGATGGCTGAGTACTTAAAAGAATTAGGATTATAATAATATTAAAGGAGACTTTTTCTATGCCAAGAGCTAGTAATGCTAAAACTCATAGTATCTTCCTCTTGAACAAAGAAAAAGTTCAAGAGAATTATTTCAATGGCCAAGAATCAGAAGTTACATCAATTATTGATCGTCTGATGGCGGAAGCCCCTTCATTCTCAGAGCAAATTCTGCTCGAAAATATTATATCTGATCCGTTTCATGTGCGACTCTTCTACCATGAAGAGGAGAAACCTGGTAGCAAGCTATCTTCGTTTTGCCGCACATTCGTACGTGACGACCAAAAGATAATAAGTTTCCGGCCCAGATCGGCATCGTCCGTGTTATTCATATGGAGTAGTGTGCATATCTTTGTAATAACAACCGGGCAGGGATTTCGAGTTGTTGAGGAGTATTGTACCCCGAAATTTGGGATGCTTGTTTTGGGCACTTATCAACAGTTGTTTCGTATCACCGCTTTAGACAGCAATGGAATGTCAAGTATTGTACACAGCAGTAAAACAATCTATGCAAACGAGATAGATTTTATTAACGTGAATTCGCTTGACACCATTTTTAAAGAAGTTACTGGGCGACTAAACGACAAAGCTAAAGTGCATTCACTTCTTCAGCTAGACCATACTTCAAAAAAGAAGAGCATGAAAATAAAAGCAAAAAACTCTATTCAATTCAGTAGTTCGTTGGATTTCAATGGGTTGTTGCATATTCTTACAGAGATTGACCAATATGACTTTAGCGCGCTACAAGACTGCTTTAATCTTATATCACCAGTTAGCCCCAAACAAGAAGCTGATTTAGTGGCAGCAAACAACGAGAAAGTCATCGAAGTAATGTATTCATCTGTGGTCGGGAGTTCGACTTTAGGATTTGATTTATTCAACCAATCAACGAATGAGTTTATTGAAGCAGATAACTATTCAATTATATCCGATGATGACGTGTGTTTGATTAATGAAGAGGACATCGATCCAACAAGGTTTATCAAAGAAGCGTATTCTGCTTATTTAAACGGTAGTCCCTCTTCGATAGAAACATTTACCCGTTTTATTCAAACGGCTAATCTAGTTGCAGCAAAGGATGATGACACCGTTACTTCGGGCAAAATTCTAAAACATATCTCAGGTGAAATCGACGTTGCCGGCAAGAATTACTATGTCTTCTATGGTGAATATTACTATCTAAGCGACTCCTATAGCTCTCGATTAAATCAGTCATTGAAAGGAAAACTTCAACCTGCTCTATTTACCAACACACTTACTACAGTTTGGAATGCAAATGAGATAGAGGATGATTTCAATGAAAATGCTTCCAATGCGGAAAACTATATACACTTACACAAGATAAAACCCGAACTCATTGAATTCGCAGATCTATTAAAGGTTGACGAAAACGGAATTACCATTGTGCATGTTAAAGATGGTTTTGACAATGACATGCGAGCGCTGGATCGGCAAATCGAACTTTCAATAACTCGTGTTATTGATCTAAAAAGCAACAATAATGACAGTTACCTGCGTAAGCTATACAAGAATGCATTAGCTTGTAAGAAGGGCAAAAATATTGCAACTGTGTTTAAAAAAGAAGATGATTTCATCAAAGCGTTAAGAGAAAAAGAGATCCATTATATTATTGCAATACGACCTACGAATAAGAGTTTACTAGAAAACAGATCAAACATCGCAAAGCATTGCCTTAACGCATTAATCCTTAGATGTTTTAATCAAGGGATTGATTTAAAAATCAATATTCTATAGGAGAAATAGATGACGCCAGAAATCAAAAACAGAATCGCCCAGATTCGGCGCGGCGAGGTGCCTGCGGGGTATAAGAAAATAAAAACCATAATCATTCCCAGTAATTGGGAGATATTCCCATTACGCAGCTTTGTCTCAATCTCGTCCGGAAGTACTCCTGAAAGGAAAACAGCTGAATATTGGAACGGAGATATCCCCTGGATCAATACAAGCGAACTATCAAATACAAACATAATCAAGGCAAGTGAATATATAACACAAGCCGGTGTTGAAGCAGCAAGGCTGCACATGTATTTACCTGGAACGATTCTTATGGCTATGTATGGTCAAGGAAAAACTAGAGGTACTGTCGCGCGCCTTGGCATAGAAGCAACTATCAACCAAGCTTGTGTTGCATTAGAAGTGCACGAGAGGCACGTGGTAGATTATGTTTTTCTCCAGTTGCAGCATTCTTACCATGATATACGAAAACTCAGTAATTCAGGTAGCCAAGAGAATTTGAATTCAAAGATCATAGCCTCTATCAAGGTTCCCTTAGCTGTACGTGAAGAACAAATCAAAATCGCTGCTATCTTTGCTACGCAAGATAAAGTCATCGAGTTGAAAGAAAAACGCATTGCTGAAAAGCAGCGACAGAAAAAATATCTAGTGCAGCAACTCTTAACCGGAAAGAAAAGACTGGCGGGGTTTTCCGACGATTGGCGAGTTGAAAAGCTGAAGGATATTTCGACTAGAATTAGTCAACGGAATGATGTTAGGAATACGAATATTCTCACAATTTCAGCGCAACGCGGACTGATTAATCAATCAGACTTCTTCAATAAATCTATCGCCAGTGAAGACAAAAGTAATTACTTTTTACTTCACAAGGGTGACTTTGCATATAATAAGAGTTATTCATCGGGCTATTCGTTTGGAGCAATTAAGCGGCTCTTGCATTATGCCGATGGAATTGTGTCACCTCTCTACATATGTTTTAGAATTGTTTGTCCCAATGTGTCTACAGATTTTTTAGAGCAGTATTTTGAAGCCGGAATAATGGACCAAGAGATTCAGGCTTTTGCGCAAGAAGGCGCGAGAAACCACGGGTTATTGAATATATCAATAAGTGACTTCTTTAACTCAAGTATTACATTGCCATCGTATCCAGAGCAAATTAAAATCGCCACTATTCTTTGTGCCGCCGGCAAAGAAATCGACCTGTTACAAAAAGACTTGGAAGCCGAAAAGCAAAAGAAAAGAGCCCTGATGCAACTGCTGCTGACGGGAATTGTGAGGGTGAAAGTATGATCGAAATCTATAAGAACGTCTTCATCGGAAACGAACAAGATTACTATTCGATTCAACATTCGCCCAATTGGGCGACCCTGCATTGTTGCAAAAACCCATTCCATTGTACTTTTGTTGGCTACAAGGGCAGTTTGCCTCCTAATCACCCAGACTATGCGTTGAAACGCATAGAGAATGAGATGGCGTTAAATCTTGTGGATATGGATCGGTTTAGCGTGGATTATCTGGATTTCAATAGAAATATGTTCAATGCGTCTTTTGCCTTCCTTGATGAATACAGAGACAAAGGGTTCAAGTTGCTTATCCACTGCAATCAAGGAGAATCTCGTGCACCAACTCTTGGCATGTTGTATGCGGCGCGCCTAGGGGCATTTGAATATGCTGATTTTGAATCTTCAGTTAGGAAGCTTCGACTCTTATGCCCTGGATACAATCCCAAGCAAAATATCTACTTAACAGTACAATCCCTATGGGATGATTTTGTGAAAAATTCATAGGAAAGCGAGGTGATAAAAATGGCAACTAACCCACCGAAAGGCGACGGTCACCGTAATGGAGCCGTCAAAGGCAGAACGCAGAGTTTAAACCCAAACACAGGGTTATACACAAAGCGTAATACCGAAAACGGCCAGTTCATGGATGTTAAGACATCCGGTGGCAAGTTCAAAGGCGTTACCAAGGAAAAGCAATAACTGGACACAGGAACCAAAGCGAGGCGGTTGAACTGCCCCGCTCTTCCTGCTTTTATATACTTTATCAAGATTATCCCGAAAGGAGCCTACACCATGGATAAGTCTCTCTACCTGGAGGACAATATCAGTAAAAAACCGGCGCTTGAACTCCTCCAGTCCATGGGCTACATCTATATTTCTCCGGAGGATAGCACGCTGCAGCGCGGCAGTGGATATCATGTTCTGTTAAGGGATATCCTCCGTGGGCAGCTGCGCAAGTTAAATCGCTATAGCTATGCCGGCGCGGAAAACGAATTCTCCTCCGCGAATATTGAGCGCGCAATTGAGGACCTAGATGAGCCGCTGTCGGATGGGTTGATCCGAACCAGCGAGAAGATTTACGATGCGCTTCTTTTGGGGAAAAGCTATCTCGAAACAGTAGGCGACGGAAAAATGCTCAGTTTCAATCTTAAATATATTGATTGGGAGCATTTCGAGAACAATTTGTTCCACATGACAGAAGAATTCTTTGTCGAAAGTCAGGATAAGCAGCATAATGCACGCCCGGATATCGTTCTATTTATTAATGGTATTCCGTTCGCAGTCATCGAATGTAAGCCTCCACATATCCCAACGGAGCAAGCTGTTGAACAAACGATACGCAATCAGCAGGCAGACTACATCCCGCAGTTATTCAAGTTTGCTCAAATCGTTATGGCAACAAATAAAAATGCGGTACAGTACGCCACGGCCGGCACACCTAAGAAATTTTGGAGCGTTTGGAAAGAGCAGGATGTGGCCTATAGGGACACTCAATTAGCGCAACTGATTCCAGAGCGCATGCCAACGGAACAGGATCGCAACATTGTGTCTCTTTTTAGCAAAGAACGTGTAATGGAGTTCATCCGATACTTCATCTTATTCGATGCGAATGTGAAAAAAATCTGCCGTTATCAACAGTACTTTGCAATTAAAGAGATCATGAAGACAATCAACGAGGAGGATGCGCAGGGCAACCGTCAGAGCGGTGTGATTTGGCATACGCAAGGCAGCGGAAAAAGCCTGACCATGGTGATGCTCGCAAAGTATATCCTTATGGAATTGGCTGACTGTCATCCTCGTGTAATCATCGTCACCGACCGGAAGGAATTGGATGGACAGATTGCTGCTACCTTTAGTCATACACGTTTGAATCCAGCACGAGCGACAAGTGGGCGTCATTTAGTTGAGCTCGTAAACAGTGGGAAAGTGGACATTATCACCAGTATCATTAATAAATTCAACACCGCCGATCGTATGGATACGAAAAGTCTCTCGAGGGATGTATTCATGTTGATTGATGAGAGCCATCGTTCGAATTATGGTCTTATGGCAACGAAAATGCGCTCCGTATTCCCGTGTGCTTGTTATCTCGCGTTTACCGGTACACCGCTAATGCAAAAAGAAAAAAACACCATGGCTAAATTCGGAAAGCTGATCCACAAGTATACAATCAAGGACGGAGTAGATGATAACGCGATCGTGCCTTTAATCTATGAGGGCCGCTTTGTTGAGCAGAATGTAGATGAAGCTAATATCGACCTTTGGTTTGAACAAACCACAAAACGCCTGACAGAATCGCAAAAGGAGGATCTTGCTCGAAAATGGAGCTCTCTTCGTCGACTCACATCCACAGATGCGCGGATCAAGCGTATCGCTCTCGACATCAATAACCACTTTGTAGAGGGCTATAAGAACACTGGCTTCAAGGCGATGCTGGCGACCAACTACAAGCGGGATGCCGTTCGATATTTGGAGTGCTTTGAGCAGTTTGGAGATCTGAGCTGCGCCGTGGTCATCTCTCCACCGGACATGCGCGAGAGCGTGGATGATATCGATGAAGGCACAGACGACAAGGTCATTGCGTACTGGGCTAAAATGATGAAACAATACGGTAGTGCAGATGCCTATGAGGAAGCAATCAAAAACAGATTTTGCGACGGCGAAATTGATATTATTATCGTCTGCAGCAAACTACTGACCGGTTTTGATGCACCGATCTGCCAAGTGATGTACATCGATAAGGAACTAAAGGAGCACGGGCTCCTACAGGCGATCGCACGCACAAATCGTCTGCACGAAGGAAAGGACTACGGTTTGATCGTAGATTATCGTAGCCTAATCGAGAAGCTTGATTCGGCTATGGATATGTATAGCGGCGCAGGGCTAGAGAACTTCGACGGCGGGGACTTGAGGGGTGTTGTGGTTGATGTTATATCGGCAGTTGGCAACCTAAGAAATTCTTACTCAAGCCTTTCCGATCTGTTTGCGCCAATAGCGAACAAACATGACACCGAGGAAATTGAGGTTTTCCTTTCGGATGGCAAGCGGCGAGAATTATATTATAACCTCTTGTGCACATTTGGAAAGGCGCTAAGCCTCACTCTGAACTCTGAAAAAGTATATGCGGCTATTCCCAAAGATGAGTTGATAAAGTATCAGGATATGTTCATCTTCTGCTCCAAAATTCGCAGAAGTGTGAAAATTCGTTATTGCGATTCAATCGACAACAGCGAGTACGAACCATTGATGCAGAATCTATTGGATACACACCTTTCCGTTGCGGGGTTAAAGCAGATTTCCAATCCAATAGACATCTTAAACAAAGACGAATTCGAAAAGGAGCTTGAAGAGCTTGGCTCTTTAAGGGCGAAGGCAGATGCTATTACGAGTCAGATGACGAAAAGCATCAGCGAAAAGTATGATGAGAACCCGGCTTTCTATGCCAGCTTTTCCAAAAGGATCAAGGATGCACTCGAGCAGTATAAAGCGAAAGTCATTACTGAAGCTGAATATCTTGCCAAAATCAGGACCATCATGGAGGATTATCGCGCTGGAAAAAGCACCGTGACTTATCCGGAGTCCATAAGGAACAATGTACATGCGCAAGCATTTTACGGTGTTTTATCAGCGATATTTGATGAGTTACCCGACGTTGAATTCAGTCCTGATTTTGTAGCAGAAATTTCCCAGGAGATCACGAAAATAGTCACAAAGCATAGCCAAGTCGATTGGACAAATAACAAAACAATTCACGACAGAATATCGCAAAGTATCGATGATCTGTTTTTCGAGTATGAGAAAACTCGCGGATTAAAGCTATCGTTTGATGTGATCGACAAAATCATTGAGAATATTAAAACCGTATCACTTCGGAGGTTTTAATTTGATGAATATTGTAACGCGTTCCGTTTCAATAGATGGAGCCAATATAAGCTACACCTTGGAATACAAACCAGTTAAAAACTTAAACCTTCGTGTGCGAAAAAATGGCACTATTTATGTGTCCGCCAATGACATTGTAAGTCCACAAAAGGTGGATGAGTTTGTCCTGCGCCGCGGCTCTTATATATGCAATGCACTAAAACAGTTCGAAGAGTCCTTAGGATTTAAATCTCAACCTAAAGAATTCGTAAGTGGTGAAACGTATTACATTCAAGGCAGAGGTTTACGCCTGAAGGTTATTGAGGGACTTAAAGAATCTATTGATTCAGACGGTATCTACATTTTTCTACATTTAAAGGATGCAAGTGATTTCTTAAAAAAGCAACACATAGTAACGAGATTTCTAAATCAACAATGCCGAAGTGTCTTTGGCGATGTCTTAGCCCAGACTTATCCTCCCTTTCAAAAGTACGGGATTGCGCACCCTGCGCTTCGAATTAGGGAAATGGGCACTCGTTGGGGTTCATGTTCGCCAAAGAGAGGCGTTATAACATTGAATAGCCGTCTTATTGAGGCCCCTCGCAATTGCATTGAGTATGTTATTATGCATGAGCTTTGCCACTTTGTGCATCCTAACCATTCGAAACAATTCTATATGTTTATGACAATGTTCATGCCTGACTGGAAAGAGCGTAAAGATACGCTAGATAGAAATGCAACTTACTGGTTGTAATGCGACATTGGTTGGTGATATATCGAACACACTACAAACGACCATTGCGGCTTAACCGCGATTGTCCAATTATCGACAATTGCTGATATTGACTAAAACTACACTGATTAAAATCGTTACACGACCTGAAAATTGTATGGTATAAAAAGCATTCTACTGTAGTTTGCAAAAATCACATTTATACTTCGACTCCGTAATCTGATAGCTCTGTGTTCGAAAAATTTCACCCAGAGCACCCAAGTTTGTACAAGCAATTTTCGCAAGCGAATGCCCAAATTCTAATGCATCAATTATTACTTGCTCGTCAACAATCTCTATTGGAGTAGAATAATTTTGTAAAAGCTTATATATAAAGCCAGCAGACAACCAATCGCCCGCACCTGAAGAATCGACTATATTTGTAAATTTGCTTACATTTATTGTTCTTAGATCAGACATACACTTTCCATTAAAAATTGAGTAACTATATCCGCGTTGGGAATGAGTTATTAAAACTATCCTTGTCTTACGTTCCATCATATTCAAATCTTGCAACAGTTTGTCCCTGAATGATCGGGGGATTCTATCTTCAGAAAATTTAACAACATCACATTGTGATATGTTTTTTAACCAATTATTATAATTGCGAGCGCTATTAGGCTCGTAAAATGACCACTTTTTGTTTCGACGAAAATTATCCAGTAAATACTTCGTTCCTTCCGAAATCCTGTCATAGTATAACAAATCATATCTAGATAGTGTATCTTCTAAATCATTAAGTTTGTTTGTAGCTGGCAGGCTGATATCTAATAGCTTGGACTTGCATTTGGGGCAAATCGTATATTGCTGATTACTTGTACCGTTTACGACTTCAACGACTCGAGGCAATGGCTTCGCGGCATCTCCACAGTTAATTACGCCAACCCCAATCTGCTTCCATAAGCAATTCACAACATCGTCCCAATCATCACTATAAGCACTTTTAATAATATCAGCCTTCAAACTAAACTTTGATGCTAGAATACTTATGACATTACCACATGTCCCACCAGGTAAAATAAGTTCATCTGTCCCATTTTTAATAATATCCAAACCAGCGAATCCAATACCCAACACACTTATCTGAGGCATAGTTTTACCACCCATACATTCCTTCGTTAATACAAAGACAGAAAATCCTATTCTTGCTCGCATTATACCTAGTTGCATCAAACCTGTATCCACAGTTATCAACCGTTACAAACGTCGTAATGATTCCTTGGCTACGCAATTCTATGTTTGCTAACAATGCTCCTAATCCTATTAACTTACTAGACCCTATTGATATATAAAACCTTGGGTCTCCAATCGTTTTTAGGACTTTATTATAGTGCATAATTGTATTGCACAATTTCATGTAAACATCAAATATATTTTGCTCTGCTACATAAACGATATTGCTCACATCAACAGAGAATGATTCGAATAAGCTCTTACCGAGTATTGATAAGATATCATCAGAACGACGGGGATCTTTTGATGGAAACGGTAAAACTGGACATACCTCGACAGGAGAAAGGGATGTATACAGTTTTTCAAGTTCGTCTTGACACCCCTTTCCCAACAATGGTATTAGAACGGGAATTGGATTCTCATCTGACTCCAAATCGCTTGAATATGCATCAAGTCCAATTATAAGCTTTGCCGAGTCCGAAAGTCCGGTTGGAATTATCGCATCATCAATCTGACTATTTTCGCATATAATCACATCTAGTTTGACGCAAGATCCGTACTTGGAATTTTCTCGGATCACATGGTTAATCAGGTTAACAAATATGCTTTGCGGCATTGAGCTTACATCTATGATTATCCGACTGTAAGTAACACTTAATTTTGAAATGTCAAAGACGTCTTTCAATAATGTTAAGTTGCTTGAGTTGTTTTTAATTTCAACTTCATCAATTTTACATTCCAAATTGCGTAGTGTTTGTAAATTATCTTGAACCAAGTTACCATACTGCTCTGAAGAAGAATGATGCCCTTCTTCGTTCTTTATTAGCATAACATCCATATCAGGTATGAATTCTCTTAGCTTAACAATGCCCTCGCACATTCTTGGATCAAACCCTCTGCTAAGTACATATAATGTCTTGCAAGAATTCGAAATGTAATGTGATTGAATATCAACTTGTTCATTAAGAAACTTGTGATTCTCCCAAACTTTTAAACTACTCACAGTATTCCCTCTGTTGTTGAAGCGCACTTTTTTGACGTGTTACTCTTTGAATTCTTTCTATCCGGGCTTTGTGTGAATGATTCGAGATCCTGAATTGTTGCACGAAACCACCCACCATATGATAATGGCAAATCATAATACACACAAATCCATCTGTTGTAATACAATACCATCCATTCTTGTCCGCTGTGTACAATATATCTTTTGTCGAAATAATTCGAGGATATACAATCAGAAAGTATTTTTGAAAGCTTACAATATCGCTCTTCTTCGAGCATAGCCAGACTACTTATGCTAATAGCTACACCAGTTGCAGCGCCTCCCGCATAAGGGTTTGTACCCCGGTCCCTTGTTTGCAAGGACCTATAAGATAAACTTTTCAGTAGGTTCTGTATATTTTCGCCGTATTCAAAGCGACTTAGAATTTCATCATATCGTTGTTTTGCCACTTGTTTTATACACCGCTCTTGCTCTTCCGGCTTAATTTTAATGTTGCTTTTTTGCTTTGAATTTAGCACATCATTAGCTGCATATTGTTCGAAAATTGCACCTGTGAACGCTAAAAATTGCTCAATATTATATGATGATATCTCCTTAAGTTTTTCACATCCAAAATAATATGGTAATTTTGCCTTTATACTTAAATAATACGCTGCAACACTTACATTATCTTTATAAAGTACTTCATAATCAGGAATCGAGAGTTCCGACTGAAGAAGGGACATCTGTCCATTAGAAATATCCCTTTTGTAGCTTATATCTATAACCATGAGAGCCAGGGCTCGGTCATAAAGACTTGAATACTTTGAATGAATATATTCCACAATTTTCAAGTATTTACATCCAAAACTATCATCATTGTTTAATTGAGCTATTATCAGATTAACAATTGTCAGTAAAATGCCACTATACTTTTTGTATTCAATTTTGTTTTCTAAACAGTTATCAAAAAAAGCAATGCCATCTGAATACATCCTGGCGCGCCGATCTGCTATACCTGATAGTGTATTTTTATAGACAATCTTTCCCCTGTCCTTCCAATATTCTTCAAGATTTATCGATTCATATTCTCTGCCGATAGTGGCATTGCTTCTTATAATTTCCGAATCAGATAACGCAGCAAGGCGTTCTCCAACCCAAATGCCAAGATTTGGTCGTGTAGTAAAAAGAGTAGTTGTTAATAACCCACGCTGATGTTTTGTAAGTTCTTGGACATCGTCAAAAATAATCAGTGAATGATTTACAAAAACCTTACCATGGAATAATATGTTGTGTGGTTCGAATAACTTAATAAAAAACAGCGTGCTATAATTCAAAGACAAATTAGCTGGCTCGTCAGAAAGCGCATCTAAATACTGGCATATTTTTCGTTCTTCAACTTGAGCCCAGCAATATAAACTATACCCGTCATATATCTGATCTTGAATTGCCAAGCAATCTTCAGGATATTCAATAAAAGTTACATATCTAAGAGAATTTCGTTCCTTCAAGTCTTTTATGCTCATAATGCTTTTCAGCATTAAAACTACAATCCTAACATTCAGTAAAGCAAACAGGATTTGCTGACGACGTCCATTTCTGAACATTTCATCTATGTCTGCATAATTTTTTACACAAGAAATGATACAAGAGAGAAGCTTGACGTCGTCAGATTCGATGAGTTTATTTTTTACAGCAAGATTATAAAAATCTTTTGTATTTTCATTCTCACCATCTAACAGATTTAAAACATTGGGCTGCATAGCTTTAAAAACCGTTGTTTTGCCAGCTCCAGGTGAACTTCTTATAAATTGGATCGTATTAAAGCTTTGCTCGCTAACAAAAGACAGCGCATCAGAACTGAATAATTGGAGAAAATTCGCTGCCGTATCTATTTTCTCAGCTTGTCTAATAAGGAACGGATTTTTCCATATCATGCTTAACTCTCCTTATGGCGCATCACACGCGGAAATAGTCCATAATAATCATTGCTATTATTAAACCAGATTATTGGTATTGAATTATTCGGGGTATTGTGAAACAATACCAAGGGTAAAGCTCCCGAATTGAATCCCAAAAAAGGCGTCCCGCAATTGCCTTTTCTATAATGCACGTCTTCAATTCTATCCATTTTATACTTCACGTAGTACTTTTTCAATAAGTCCGTCATCTCGGGGTCCATATCAGTACTATTTATGAATTGAATCGCCTCAACTTTATAATCGGCTGCGATACCGTTTTCATTTTTATATATTTCTAATTGTGCTGCGATATATCCAACGGCCTCATTTGTCGAAACATAAAGAATTAGAGAAACATTTACATCTGAAACATTCACTTCGTATTTTTTAAGTCTATCGAGCAGTTTTACAATTTTGCCTTTCCACTTATCCCCTTCTTTTCTTATAAAACTAATCCCGCTTCCCGAAAAATCGTCAAGGAGAAATATGTCGCAAATACCTTTGCCGAGTTCAACTGAATCAGGCATTTCGCCAATCATATCATTAAACCTATCTTTTGAAACATCATAATAAACATTGATTTGCTCATTGGATAGGCTTGAATTTGCCCTTCTGAACAAATCAATATGTGAACCATCACTCAATCCAAAAAACAACGACTTCTTGATTAATGTTTCGTGTATTAATTTACGCCTTGATGTTTCATTGATGTTTTCTCTGCAACATACCGCCGTAACCTTTTTAATGATAATTGGCGTTATGTAAAATGGATATGACATTTCAACAAGTGTTCTCATTTGCTTTTCAGAAATATAAATGAGATTTTGTTTAATATAATCATATAGTGTCGTTCTGTCACGTTCATCAAAGCATTGAAGCCATAGCGCAAGGCTTTCAACATACTTCATGCCTTGGGAGTATTTTTGATAGTTATCAAATTTGAGTTCAGCAAACAGCTGAATTTGAAACCGTTCTTCAGCAAGTGTTTTTGATTCCCATCTCATCGTTTTTGCTAAGAGTTGCTCAGCTAAAAAGTCTTTCATGCTTTCACCGACATCATCCCATATTTATTGTGAAATATCGCTCGCAAATTTGTATCTGATTTAAATAATACAACGTTGCCTTAGTATTTTTAAGGCCTAGAGGAGCGTAATTCCAACATGATTCAGGACTTACAGAAACCCTATTTACACTTAATGAATATGCCGTTGACAGCAGCTCATAATCATTTCCTAAGTATTCTCCTGAATCACCGATACTCAAAATTTCGCCAGAAGCGCAATCTGCCAAATGTAATTTTGAATTGCTCTTTGGTATAATATCAATCGAATGACCTGATAAAAACGCCTTTAATGTATCATATTTTCGTGATGTTTCGATAATAATATCTTTATGTAGACATTTTGCTAAATCATCGAGCATTATAGTTAACTGTTGCGGTCTTAAATCATACTTTAAGAGCGGATCAATATTGTTTATTTCACATGCTATTTGTTTTAAAGCTGGATACGTATCAATGCTGTTATCTGGCATGGTTTCATTTGAAAGAGGCGCAACCACTCCGCCATTATAATAACCAATAATAACATTATCCCAATGAAATTTGTGTATTTGCTCCCTCAACTCTATGCGAACAGATTTCCCACGCCCTGTTGCTATTTTAACTATAATCCCAGAAGCGAGTAATGTGTTGATTATCTTAAAAATGTCTTTTTCTACCGAATTGTTTAGCTCTCGCTCTTTGAGCGTTGCATCAAAATCAAAAACTATCTCAGTAAATTTAACTCTTGAAATTCTTTCCTTGAAGTTTTTAAAAGCAGCCACATAATAATCAAAGAGCGCTGATTGTGATTGACAGCATTTTCTAAATGCAGCCCGATTGTTAATAAAGTCATTCTTTTTGACAAGTTTCGCTATCTCTGGAGTATAGCTTATATGGTACATTTTTCTTCCATAATCGGGCACGTTTGGTTTGCCAGGGTCAATCCTCAAACTTTTCCCGGTATAACTTATAAAATTTAATACCCCAAGATACAGCTCAATCATTCCCACTACTCCAGTTGAAGTGGTTTCTATTGAAATATTTGTTAGATCGTGTGGGAATAGATCAATTGTTTTTAAATAGAGTGATCTGTTTGTTGGAGTAACTAAAGAAATAACTGCCGTTGAACTAGCTCGCTGTGATAGCCAGAAATGTCGGCCATGGGCAAAATTCCTATAGTCTGCCATCATGATATTACCAAGTGCAGCCTCAGAAAACTTCGACTCTATATCAATAGCAATAGGAGTAGCATAATCACTGAAAAGCACAATCTTACTTTCTTTTTCGATGACTTTTTCGAGATTTCCAAATCGGGGTACGCTAAACAGACTAAAGCTTTTCGGAAGTGAAAACGCATCTAAATTTGTGGCGTTTTTATAAGCTCTCGCTACCATAATAATTATAGCTAAAACTGAGTTCACCGCTAAATATCCATCCTTGCCGCCCGGAAGTTTTTGCCCAACGAATATCGTACTATCTTGATCGGTTAGCTTCTTGATCTTCGACTTTTCGTTTAAACAGATACATAGGAACCCGTAAGGGCTGTTCCTTATTATGAAATTATATGCGCTGACTGTATCATTATTATTTCCATTTGCTGTAATAAGAATTACTCCCGCTTCTCTTAATGATGTGACATGGTCAAACAGTTCAAGTGGAGTAACAGCTTTTGCAACTCCTGGAATTCCTGAACGCCCATGAAGAAATTCTATTGCTTTTGCTGTTGAATAAGACCCTCCTGACCCAACAATAAATAGAGTTCTGTTGTAGATGTTTTTGATGAAATTTGATAGGGTGAAAACCTCTGCGTCATTGCTATTTATCGAATATTGGTATGTTGCCTCAAGGTTCTCGATCTCTTTATCAAATGAACGTCCCATAAAAAAGCCTTTCAATATTTATTTATCTAGAGTCTGCTAGTTTACACCTCTTTGCGGAAACATGCTCGCTCACACATTCCATACTACAACCTATTTAATTGAAGAACCGTGAAACAATAGGTCAAAATGTTACGTACCGTATTCGAGGTATGATGCTGGCTGAAACACATACAGAGTTGGTCCCATCAACTTGATGCACAAATTTTTACGTGCTTAGTAACTCACTTTCTCATGCTCATTTGATTCAAGGATTGTTGTTTAGTCCGATGCAAAATAATATTACTTTATGCTGAGATACTGTGAAACTTCTATTTACTTCGACACGGTACCGCTCATTATTTGTTATATCATGTACACTGATTCCCTGAAAAAAACTGATTTTGAATAAGCTACTTGCCAAATTTACACCACGCACACTTGATTGATAATTACTTATTATCCATCATTATAGCAGGCTAATAACTAAAATGGTATGTCATTTTACAGCTCATCTTTGAGTCTATTCCTCTGGATCAAAAGGCACTATCTACACAATATCGCTAAGTAAAAAGCCGGGTATGCCCTGATTCTCAAAGACTATCCGTATTGCAATTATCGTTTTTATCCAACTCATCTAGTTAACTATCATTTCATAAGTTGTTTCATTTCCAGTAAATAACCCTGGGAATATTTCAATCATTCTACGCCTCGCGTACTTATATCAATGCTTTCGTTATACTGTTAAAGAAGTCCGTTCCCCATAGATCGAGTGTATTCTTGTTCTTGATGAATGGCATAACATCCTCTTTTGCCTGCTCATAGTCGATCTGTTCAAATCGATCATTTAGCATGCTTCTGACATCCTCAATCGTGATTACTCTATCTTTGTTAATAAACCCTGACTGAGCAAGCCTCGCTTGAAGGTGATGCAAATTGATACTGGTCCCCCTTGAGATATAGAAAACATAATCGTACAGGTCTCTGCCCTTGACACGATTTTTCCATGACCGGCAAATAACTGCATGGATTTTCCCAGCAAATAGAGACGGCATATCATATAAGCTTATCTCATATGGAATCGGGAGCAGCCGATATTTCCGTTCGAAGGATGCATACTCAGGTGGATTGGTATCAACCTCGAATTTCACTTTGATCAATTTTGTAGGTGCAATAAACGGCATAATACGATCATCAGCATAGAACATTAAGATGTGTTCTTTGGTATTTCCTTTCATAAATGCAGACATGACCGCCGAATCGACCGCTTTTTCTTTTGTTTCCGTGCTGAAGTTCAGACCATAAGATCTAACTTCCTTTTCCAGCGCCGGTAAATATGAAGAGAGATCGAAATCAGTGTCGGGACGCTTCAACGAAAAATCCAGATCTTCAGAAAAGCGGTCGAGTCCATAAAAGATTCTAAGGGCCGTACCACCGTAAAAGGCCGCTGACTGAAAGAAACCGGATCGACTCAAACCACACAAAACGATTTCCTGAACAACCATCTTGATTGCGTTTTCCTTATCATATAAGGTCTGCGCTTGATATGGTATCAGCATTTGTTCAATGATCGGATTCATACGAAAACCTCCTTTTGAGATAATTGCACAGTAAGCAGTGATTTTGCGTGTGATAATAGCTAGATAACATCATAAGATCCTGCATATTCAGATTCCAAAACGCATCGTTGTCAATACGCAAATCTTCAAACAGCAGATATTCAAGGCCTGCACGGTTTTTTAAAGGCGATATTGTGTATAGCTTATCACAGAGCGCCTTTTCTGGAGATGCGATTTGAAATCCGTATCCGTTTTCTTCGTGTAGTACTACTCCGAATGGATATGCTTCGCTGGGCACATCGCGATAGGTGAATCTGCCATATGGGGTCTCATATTGCTTCTTTTTATTCTTTTCAAAAGTTGCAGACGTGAACTGATGAACTGCTTCCGGTATCAGCGAATGATATCCCAGAGCAAATTCAAACGACAAGTAAGATGGACCATAGATGCTGCCGGCAAGATAGTATCCTGGTATATTTTTATCTGTCTCGTATAACCCTCTGACAATTGGAACCAGCTCGCCCTTTTCAACAAGACGACTTATTTTTGATGTAGGGTTTGCAAAGTTCTTCAGCTCATCCATCAACATAGCAGATGTTTTTATCATATTCTCACCACCTAAAGCAATAATACTGCTTTTTCTGGAGAATATCAAGCATACATACAAGCACGAATTCGTAATAAAGATTTACTTCATGCAAATCATGCGAAGTCTATTAGTTTTGCGAAAAGCCTCCAAACACATCCCCAAAGAATCCAGATGCTTAACCGTCGCAAAAGACATTCGTTTGTCTGGAACGGTTCTGCAGGCGATATTGGAGCCGGAACCGCGCAATGGACGGAGTCGCCCATGATTAGAACCGCTAACCCTTTGTGACGGAGTGCTTGACCGTTTTGGTTCTATCCATCGTAATCTTAAATAGTCGCTTATAGTCGCGTATGATTCGGATTCATATCTCTTGTTATACGCGACAAATTCCCCAATTTTAGACAATCTATCGCAACCCATCGCGGTCACGTGTGCAAGAAATGCGTCAAATGTGGGTTCGTAGGTTTCTTTTTACAATGAAAGAATAAAATTAAAAAGAAAAATCATATTCCTGGACATGAATTGTCTTATGTTACAGGAAGGTACTAGAGACTATGTAGAGCGCTGGCGAAGGAACTAAAACGAGTTCCGTCCACACAGCGCTATTTCGTTCCTGTCGTCGGCTTTAATCAACTAATTAAGGTCTCTGTCGCCGTCCCATCATCAATTTCTTCTGGTTCTGCCTCGGCCGCAATTCAGTAGACACCTCAAAGCATCCGAAATTCTACCGCATTACGTGGTGAATGATTTCGCTTATTCTTGCGACTCGCCCAGTGTAGTCAATTTCTTGCCAGCGTTCAATATAGTAGCTGATAGTAGATTATTATACTGATATTTTCCGCCGATAAATGTCATCGCTATAGCTTTTCTTAATAAAACAAACACCTTATCAAGTTCAAGACCGTCTTGTATTTTCGTGTTTTTCTTTTCGTTTACACAATCATAATTCAACCATAATCTGCTTGTATTTTTGAGATACAGAATACATTCACGAAAAGGAGGTACACCATGAGAAAGGCATTACTCATCATCGCAATCGTTGTTCTGGTTCTCGTACCCATCGCCGCATATGCGTTGGTCGTCAATACCCCAGTTCGAGCAGATGTTCGCGCTTATTACAACGGGTCAGCGGATCGACAGGAGCTGACTCAACAGCAACAGACGGACCTGCAAGAGTCGCACCAGAAGATGATCGATCTTAGGAAAGAAACGATCAATAAAATGGTTCAAGATGGTCTATTGACCGCGGAGCAAGCACAGCAAGAGTTGCAGCAGCTCGATCAAATGGCAGCCTACCACGCAGAAAACGGCGGCAACTATGGTTACGGCATGATGAATGGTTGCTATGACCTTGACAACAACACCGATTCAGCCAGCGGTTACTATGGTCGTGGCATGATGCGCGGTTTCTATGAACGGAACGACAGTACCGATTCAGACGATGGTTACTATGGCCACGGCATGATGCGCGGTTACAACTGGAACTAATAAAGAAAGGCGGTAACGTTTTATGATGTTCATTTGGCTTATACTCATAGGCTTAGTCATTTATGCGCTGGTGGCAAAGCCCGGCAAACGGTTCAGCGATTGGCATAAGTCCGGCGAGAGCCCTGAAGATATCCTGACAAAGCGATATATCAACGGGGAAATCACGGAAGAAGAATACAAAAAGATGCAGAAAGTCATCAATAATTAAGGAGGTATGTTACAATGATGTTAACTAGAGGTTTCGGTGGTATGGGTAGTTTTTGCCGTGGGTTTGGCTATATGCACCCCGGCGTATGGGTTGCACTTGCTGGTGTCTTTGTGGCGGCTCTCGTCGTCATCATCGTCCTGACCGCGAAGAAAAAGCATCATGGTGCGAGCGACAGCACGGCAGAAGCTCTGAAGCTTCGCTATATCAAAGGCGAGCTGACGGAAGAAGAATACATGAAGATGAAGGATGTCATCGGCAAATAACCGCTGACTAGGCTCTCAAACACAACGAGGTGGAACGGTGCGATATCAGATATTGGTTGTTGAAGATCAGCCGGAAATCAGAACGATCGTTGAAAAGTATCTTTTGAAAGAAGGATACGCGGTGTTAACCGCAAACGACGGATTTGAAGCGCTGGCGCTCTTCAACAGCCACGCCGTCCACCTCGTTCTTTTGGACGTTATGATGCCGGGAATCGACGGTTTTGAGGTGCTCAAAGAGATTCGAAAACTATCCGAGCTGCCCGTCATTATGCTTACTGCGCGGCAGGGCGAAATCGACCGCGTTCGCGGCTTTCGTACAGGCGTAGACGACTATGTAGTGAAACCCTTCAGTGCAAAGGAGCTTATGCTTCGCATCCGCAGGCTCCTGTCGCGCGTCTATCACGAATCGGATGAAATCGTGTACCGTTGCGAGGATCTAAGTCTGCACACAGGCAGTATGAAACTCTATTGCGGCGAGGCGGAACTCTCGATCACGACTGCGGAATATCAACTCCTGCACGCTTTGTTTCGCAACCAGGGTCACGTTATGTCTCGCGAACAGCTGATTGAGCAAGCCTATGGCGAGGGCTATGAAGGATACGATAGAAATATCGACAGCTATATCAAGAATATCCGTCAGAAAATCGAAAAGGATCCGCGCCATCCGCAGATCCTTTTGACAAAATACGGCGCAGGTTATCAGTTTGGAGGGAAGAACCAATGACAATCAAGCGGCAGTGGATGCTTGTGCTGGTCATTTCAGTCGCGTTGTCGGTCATCGTCAACTCCCTCGTGCTTAGTGTCCGAATCAATCGTTACTTTATTGACTATTCAACCGAAAATTACAAAGCGCACGTGACTCAGGTTGTTGAATTCTCAACCGAAGCGCTGTCTGCTAACGAGTACACGTCCCAGCAACTTGAAATGCAGCTTACATCGCATTTGAGCGATCCCATCACCCGTATCCGACTGTATCGCACTGACGGGGTGCTTCTTGCGGACATCAGCTCTGTCGATCGGCCTATGATGGGTATGATGCGAAACGGAATGGCCGAACGGATGCTGAGTACGACCGCAGAAGAAGTTGACTCGATTGATATTCAAAAAGACGGCAACTTGATCGGCAAGCTGATGATCACGCGATACAGCTCTATTGGTAATTCGATTGGAACGCAGCGGTTTTCTTTATCTCTGATCACAAACAGCCTTCTTTCATTCGGAATTGTCTTTTCGCTGACGTTCGTACTGGGGTATTTCATTAGTAAGCGAATGAGTCAGGATCTGATGCTGACTGCACAACAAGCGGTCGATATCGATCTTGGACGAGAAAGCCGCACACCTCAGTCGAACGTGTTTGAGATAAAAACCATTCAGCAGAGCCTCGAAGCTCTCCAGTCCCGATTAATGCTAAAACAGACCAGCCGAAAGAAACTGATTGACGAACTCGTACACCAGACAAGAACCCCGCTGACGATTCTGCGCACGCATCTGGAAGGGTTTCAAGACGGCGTTATTCAGTTCACACCAGACGAGGTAAAAACCTGCGAATCGCAGATTGAGAATCTCTCATCCATCATTACCAATATGAGCGGGTTGATCGACGCAGAAAAAGAGATTGACCATACGCAGATCATTGCAGTCGAAATTTCAGGCTTAATCCGGCAAATCGTCGCAGGACTTAAGGCGCAGTTCGTTAAGAAATCGCTCGCCTTGCACGTGCTAAGTCATCAAAAAATTATGGTACAGACCGATCCGTATCAACTAAGTCAGGCAATCTATAATCTCCTGACAAACGCTTACAAATTTACAGAATCAGGCGGAACCGTGACCGTTTCGTATCAGATGGTCGGAGCGGAACTTGTGATCACCGTTCAAGACACGGGTATCGGGATTGATCCGGAAGAACAACCGCGAGTATTTGATGCGTATTTTCGGGGAAACAATTCGCTGAATACAGCTGGCGAAGGAATCGGGCTTTATATCGTTAAAGAAAATCTGAAAAAAATCGGCGGTACGATTGAACTAGAATCCATGCTAGGCAAAGGGAGTAAGTTTACGATCAGGATACCGGTTAGTCAACAATAGCGGTTTTTTAACAGTATCAAAGCAATTAAACTGTCAGCGTTCTTTGTTGCAGAATTGGCTGCTAAAAAAGCGATCTAGCCCTGCCCCACTAATGTCGCATGTCTGCATAATTCAATTCTATTGCTCTGATAGCACCAATTATCATTTTCAACTATAACGTGTTTTCTCCGTATTACCTTCAGAAAAGCGATTTTCCTGCTCAGATACATTGAAGTTCACATGACAAGCTTGCATTACAATCTGCTTGAAGCGGTTTTTTACACCAAACATTCAAACTTGTAATCAGATTACCAAATTGAAAATAATCGGATTTATTTGCCATACTCAATGCACATGATCGTGCGCTTCATTCTCGACATGCGTGTGGATATGGTCCGCTCCCGTTGCATTTTCGTGTGTATGCAGATGCGCATGCTCATGTGCATGCGCATGTATGTGCGTAAACCCGTCATGCCTGTGCTCGTGTGTGTGCAAATGCACATGTGAATGCGTATGCTGTAATACGATTGTGTCTGAAATCGAGAAATAAGTCCCGAGGATCATGATTCCCAACGCTATCAAAAACTGCAGGGTCGGACGGTTTTGGAACAAAATCAATGAAAAGACCACTCCAAGAAATGGCGCAATCGCGTAATACGCGCTGGTCTTCGCCGCTCCTAGATCGCGTTGCGCGCGGATATAAAAGAAGATACTCAGGCCGTATGCCGCAAAACCTAGCAGAAGCGCCACGAGAATAAAACCAACCGGGGGAAATGTTTCACCGATCATGAGCGCGATGAAAAGTGACCCAAGCCCGGAGAACACGCCCTTCAGCACCACGATCTGCGCCGTACTTTTGGAAGAAAGTTTGCGCGTGCAGTTGTTCTCCAGTCCCCAGCAGACACACGCACCAAGAATCAGCAGCGACCCAAGCGAAAACGATACGCTCTGACCAGGCTGGATGGAGAGAGTCATACTTGAGAACGTAACGAGCGCAATCGCCGCCCAAAGTTTTGCGGAGATCTTCTCGGAAAACAACACAAGCGCTAGGATCGACGTCGCGACGATCTCAAAATTACCCAACAGTGCCGCACTTTCTGCGGATGCTTGCTTCAGACCAAGCATGAGCAGTATCGGCGCCGCGATATCTAGCAGAATCATGCCGAGAACGAACGGGAACTCATGTTTCGTCAACTTCGCGTCCCTCTCCCGCTTGCGAAACCACGTAAGATACAGAATACCGATGCCGATGCCCGCGCCGAGATACAATAGCGCCGCCATCATCGTCGGTGAGACATACAGCAGCAGCAACTTTGAAAGCGGCACGTTCAGCGCGTAGAGCGCCGCCGCGAGAAACGCATATCCAGTTGCGATGGTTCCCGTTCGTTTCATGTGTCTGATCCTTCTCGTGCTTTCATTCAGTCTATCATGCTATAAAGCCGGACACAACAACGCATTGATTGCGATTTGGATCATGCAAAAAACCGTTCCCACAGATCTAACCCATTCCAACTGCATCTACATAAAATCTTCACACATCTTCATTATGATGAGTCCATTGAAAGATCCCGATAGCAAGGTTTTTTTTCTGGTTTAGAACATCATTTGATAGATGAAAGGGATATGGTATGGATAAGAAGCGAGTTTTTCACATCTCCGGCATGACCTGCGGGCATTGCGAGATGCGCGTTTCCAAGGCAGCGCGCAGCGTTCCCGGTGTGACGAGCGCAATCGCGTCATTTTCGCGCAATCGTCTGGAGGTGACATATGATACGGAGGTCATCGATGAAGACACGCTTGTCTCTGCCGTGACGAAGGCCGTCTCCGCGGCAGGTTACCGCGTGCAGAACAAAGGCACCAACGCGCAGCCTGTCTCGAAAGTGATCCCCATCGTCATCATCATCCTCGCGCTGTATTTGGTGTTGCGCTACACCATCGGCTTTGATTTCTTCGGCTATATCCCGAAGATCGACAGCACGATCTCGTTGACGGCGCTGTTTGTGACGGGTTTGTTCACCAGCGTGCACTGCATCGCAATGTGCGGCGGCATCAACCTCTCCCAGAGCGTCGGCGCGAAAGGCACGGGCAAGGCAAGCCTTCGCAATCCTCTTTTGTATAACCTCGGCCGCGTGATCAGCTACACCGTCATCGGCGGCGTGGTTGGCGGCATCGGCTCCGTGCTGTTCCTCAGCGAGACGCTCAAAGCAGTCCTGCTTGCGCTTGCCGCAGTCGGCATGCTGCTGATGGGACTGAGCATGCTCGGTTGGCTGCCGTCCTGGCTCACGCCGCGTATGCCGCGCTTCCTCGCCGCGAAAATCGGCAAAAAGGGCGCCGGCAAAGGTCCTCTTGTGATCGGGCTGCTCAACGGGTTCATGCCCTGCGGTCCGCTGCAGGCGATGCAGCTCTACGCTCTTGCAACCGGATCTATTATGACCGGCGCGCTGTCGATGTTCCTCTTCGCACTCGGCACGGTTCCGCTGATGCTCGGCGCAGGCGCGCTCTTCTCCGTGCTAAAAGGCAAGTTTGCCTATATAATCCAGCGTGTCAGCGCTGTTCTCGTCGTGTTCTTCGCCGTTGTGATGGCGACAAACGCCTTCTCGTTGCTTGGCCTTGGTTCCTCTGCCACGCTGGATGCGGCTCCCGCCGCAACCGCCGCCGTGCAGGAAAAAAAGGCGAACTCAAATTCTCTGCTCCAGCAGGCGCTGGACAAAGGCTATCTGCCCGCAACGCTGGATGGCGACGTGCAGAAGATTCAGGCGAATCTGAATCCCTCCGTCTATCCGTTCATCATCGTGCAGAAGGGCATTCCGGTGGAGCTTACCATCACAGCGGACGAAAGTTCGATCACCGGCTGTAATCAAACAGTCGTGTTCCCCGCGTTCGATGTGAAAAAGGCACTGACACCCGGCGACAATGTGATAACATTTACTCCGGATGAAACCGGTTTAATCCCTTACACCTGCTGGATGGGCATGCTGGACGGGCGTATCCTCGTGGTGGATGACCTGTTCGCGCAGCCCGAAGCCGCAGCGGTACCCACCGCAACCGCAACCCCCGCAATCGATTCAACCGCACCGAATCTCGACGCTACGACGCTCGAATCCTGCTGCGGTTAAGGAGGAAGCCTTATGAAAGAACAATCTTATAAAGTCACAGGCATGACGTGCTCGGCCTGCTCGGCTGCCGTACAGCGCACGGTATCCAAGATGGAAGGCGTGAGCCAAGCGGAGGTCAATCTAGCGACCGAAACCCTGCGCGTGTCCTTTGACGAGAACAACGTCGATTTTAACAAGCTGCAAGCCGCCGTGGAACACGCG
>Ga0074193_1001412_pt1 | contig 29348 bp, 22 predicted proteins | sample EPASupsiteHSE605_FD_64523 | JGI IMG/M metagenome (GOLD analysis project Ga0074193, IMG submission 64523) | Bioremediated contaminated groundwater from EPA Superfund site, New Mexico - Sample HSE6-05 | ecosystem: Environmental > Aquatic > Deep subsurface > Groundwater > Contaminated ... | reverse complement strand
CCTTTCTTAACGAATATATGTTATAATATCTTTTGCTGTGGGGGCGTGGCTCAGCTGGGAGAGCACCTCGTTCGCAACGAGGGGGTCAGGGGTTCGAATCCCCTCGTCTCCACCATTACCTTAAACACTATTTAATTGTTTATTATTGTAACTTTACCCATAAGTTTGCCGCTATGGCAAGCTTATGGTTCTACTTATAAATGAGTAATAAGAAAGTAGTCTGCTAGATGAGGCTACTTTTTTTATCGCTTTCTTTAGTAATTGCCAGATAGGATATTTTGTTAAAACAGCTTTATATGAATAAAAATAAATTGATTTGTATTCCAGATTGATACATTCTTAGTATCTATCTGTTAAAATTATATACATCGCTCTTGTTTTCTGGATATCATTTGAAACAAACAGTAAAATATAATAGTTATAACATTCTCCCTCAACTTAAATAAAGGAGTATATTATGATGGAGAGCAATTCTTATCTAGCTATTATTGGTGATATAGTAAAGTCAAAAACATTAACCAACCGTGAACAAGTTCAGGAAAAGCTGAAAGAAATGCTTAATAAAATTAATAACAGATATTCACAGGTTATCGCATCTAAGTTTTTAATCACTATTGGCGACGAATTTCAGGGATTATTAAAGCCCACTGATCAGTTATTTGAAATTATTAATGATATTGCCGATGCTATGGAGCCTGTACAGATAAGATTCGGGGTAGGCCATGGAACAATAAGCACTATCTTTAATGAGTATGCATTAGGCATGGACGGACCAGCATTTCACCAGGCAAGGTATGCTATTAATAAAGCACATAAATATAAGAGCTATGTCATCTTATTTCAAAGCGAAACTCCAGAGGAATCCGACTTAGCAATACAGACTGTATTGTCATTATTGTCGCAAATTAGACTTTTGTGGTCATTAAAACAGAAATGTATAATCAGGTGTTTAAAAGCGGGATTGACGCAAGAACAAATTGCTTTAGAACTACAAATTTCTCAATCCGCCGTAAGCCAATCTATTAAAAATGCTAGAATTATTGCAATCCAAGAAGCTGAACTAAATATTCAAAACCTCTTGGCAAAACGATTTAAATAATAAGTCCTATACTTATATTAACGAATTATAAGCATAGGACTTATATTAACATGTTTACAACAATTTGTTTTTTCTAAGGAATACCACTAATATCATCTCCTAATATTAGGAAGGTCAAAATTATGATATTATTACTTCTTTTATTATTAGCCCATTTGTTGGGCGATTTCATCTTACAAAGCGATGAAATGGCTAAGGATAAGGACCGCTTCAACAAGAACCGGTTAAAAGCCGTACTAAAACATGCTTTTATTCACAGCTTACTCTATGGAGCAATCTTTTTATTCATGTTTTACATATTGCATGAATCCTATGTTAATAGGATATTAATCGTGTTCATCATAGCACTAAGTCATTTCGTAATTGATTGGGGAAAGCCCTATTTGAGGTATATAGGGATTAAGAATAAAGCCCTAATATTTTCAATAGACCAAGGCATTCATTTGGCAATTATTTTCTTAATTATAAATAAGATAATCAAAGCTCCTATACTTTCGGTATTAAAGGGCATGAAATCAGCCAATTACTTTGAAACGGCAACTTTTTTATTGATTATTTGGATACTCCTTACCACCTTTTCAAACATTTTTATTAGATGCTTTTTAGAGCCTATTAAACAGACTAAAACGAATAATAATAATGTTAAAGAGAATGACGATGTTGCCAAAAAGGGAAGATATATCGGTGCCCTTGAGAGAATTTTAGCATTCTTAGCAGTCTACACCAATTCCCCTACTGTTCTTATTGGGATTTTCGCAACAAAAACAGCCATTAGATTCAAACAATTTGAAGAAAAGGAGTTCGCAGAATACTACTTCATCGGAACTTCGCTAAGCGCCCTAATGGCTATCGCTATTGCTTTATTTTGTCGTTGGCTCCTAACATAGTAAGACCTCATCAAGCTTTCTTGAGACTTCTCTCTGCAAGCATTCACTTTCATGGCTATAGTTTAGCATTCATTGCAATCGCATTATACCTCAGACGATCAATAATAATTTTTATACTTGGTCTATTTGAGTCCTATCTCATGTTTTGAGCTAATTTATTGTTATACTATCAGTCCCAATAAACAATGTACCATCTATCAAACTCCCGCTAAGATTAACTGGAACATCTCCCACTAAATTACCTAATGCGCATATAACCGACTGGGTGTTAAATTCAAACTCACCATTATTAAAGCCTTGGCAGGGGATAATGACATTATTAACCTTTAAGGTTACTGATGAACGATCAATATCGCCTTCATTATACCCATCTGGGAATTTTATTTTTGCCGAGACTAGTTTATTTTGTTTAACTTTATTGACGTTTATTACCTTCGGTTTAATATTAATTTGAGCTTCTATATTCACTATAGAATCAACAGGAACATTGGCTGGGTTTACTGTTACTTCGCAACTAGCTGTAAAACTTCCATCCACTGTTGTCGCAGTGATTACCGCCGTACCGGCGCTGATGCCGGTTACCGTCCCATCATTACCCACGGTCACTATTGCTTCATTACTGCTTGTCCAGGCAACATTCTGATTGGTTGCGTTCTCCGGTACTACTACCGCCGTTAAGTTTTCCGTTCCTCCAACACTAATACTGGTGCTGGTTTTGTTCAGACTTACTCCGGTGACAGGAATAGCTGCTTCTGTATCCGTAGTAAAACCAAATATCAATTCTGTTTCTAATGTCGTACCTACGGAGTCTTGAACAGCCCCAATAGGTATGGCAACTTGGTAATATGTATTATTGGCAAACGGTTGCGTCGGGATTATGCTTAAAGTACTGCCCGCAATTGCATTAGTATAATTGATCGGTGTTTCGCCCTGTCTAATTGCAATCAATCCGATGTTACTACCTGCCTGTATTTCCTTATTAAATGTTACTGTTATTGTTTTTTCCACAGATACATTAAGACTTTGATCCACCGGGTCAGTTGAAACAACTCTTAGAGACTCTACTCCATTGCTGACAATACTTATCAGGTTTCCTCGATTGTCATATGTATATGTCAAAACCTTACCACTCGGGAATGTAACTGAGGTAATTTGATTATTATCATTATATGAATATTCAGCAGCTGAAACCGGTATGGTATAGAGCATGAAAATTATAAATAGGCAAAATAAAAAATATAATCGAGTCTTAATGTGAATCCCTCCCTTTGAAATTAATAAATATTTCTTAGGTGCGTCTTAGATACACTACCAATAGTACTAATTAGTCCAATCCCGGGGATATCTCTCTGCAACTCTAAACAAACTTATTGCATGAATTGGCCTCTCCTTTTTCTGCTTATTTGACCACTTTACCTTTATTATGCAACAGGAGAACAGTCCCCCCTATTACCCTATCTGTTCCGTCTACTATTTAAGTTTCATCTTAAATACCAAATCTTCAAAATTGACATCACCTATTCCATTACTGCAGTGAAAGGTTATTGTTGCGACATCAATTCTCTCAACGTACATCCCTGCGTTCCCTATCCATGCGTCAGTGTTCTCCTTATACTTAAAGTTTTTCCACACGTTCCAAATGTTCATTATCCCCTTAGTTTTTTTGGGGAAGCATCTGAAACTGAATATTGTCGGAGCTGTATCGTTCCAAAATAAAGGGGCTGTAACCTTTTGCCCATTAACGTCAATGTACCCCTTTCTTTGGTCGATTGAAACCTCAAAACCCTGTTTCAAGTCTCCATTGAAATGTAAGATCTCAATTTCGACCTCTTGAGCTCTAGTTATTGGTATCTTATAAGACATCACAACACTCTTACCCTTGAATTCAATCGGTTCGCCTTTTTCTTCCGATAATAATTGAGCTAACGTTTTCTCCAACGAAATCACCCCCTTTGATTAGTATCCAGGATGGCGAAATGGATCAACTGCGGCATGATCCTGTGGCCACCTAGGAATAAAGTCTTTACCACCGTCTCTGAAAGGAATTGGTTCATGACTTAATTCCATTGATTCCATAGCACTCTTGTCAGCGTTATACCTTTGCGGTGCTAATCCTTTCTTCATTCTCTCAATGTTTTCGGTTCCGTAAATCTCTGAACTTACCTCTATAGCATCATTTTTCCAAAACCTTTGTCTTACTGTAGTCCTACTCGGCGCATTTCCTTTGGTGGTTGGTGAGTAGATGTCTTCCCCTACTTTCCAACGCGATTTACTCGCTCCCTGAACAAACTCCGCAATCTCATCTGCGCTCCTAGCGAATATCTTTCCTCCAGTTGACACTGACCCAAACACGGGAAACATGGCAGTCGAAGATAATACTGCGTTTACTGTATCACCTCGGGCCATATATATAAATGCATTTAGTGCATCTGCAGGTTCCCCTATAATGGGTACCATGCCGATGTAAGATAGCTTCTCCTGTAATTCCAAGAGTTCTCTTTGCCGGTACATTTCCTGCATCTGCTCTATTAACATTTGCAGCCATTCTATGATTCCCATTCTCTTAAAGCTTGGGGAGGAGCTTTTCCGGGATACATACCTGGTGGTTTCATCAACACTGCATCTTGAGTTGCCTGATGGGTCGATATAGTTTACGGGTTGTTTCCATCCCGGGTTCCCCAGTAGAGTTTAAAACCAGAATTAATATGTACTCAATGAAACTCGATTATCTATAGGAGATATGGTTTTCATATGCTGTTCTAGCATTACCTATGCTGTTTCATGATTAATTATTTGAAAAATATTTTTACTTTCTATCCCAAAGCCGTATACCTCACACCATGTAATATCATTTGGGTTAAATACCTCTTCTCCCTCTAATTCTGGATATTCATAAACTACATATATATTAAAAATAGTATCTTCCGCCGGCGAAATATATGTTTCATTCTCTCCATCGTATGGTATTAAACTTGCTGCAGGATAGTATCTAAGGTTATATATGGTTATTTTCTCTCCACACAGAGGGCACCTAGCAAGAATCCTAGGTTCAGGATTTGTCATAATTTCTAATTCTTCGCAACCACATTTGCACTTGACTAAGTACGGTAAATGATATTCATCATGCTCATATTCTATAAATTTATTATTGTTCGGAAGACTAATAACATTGTTCTCAATATGTTTTGGACATTTCATATTAGTTTCTCCTTATCATTCCTACTTATTTGTTACATATTTAAATACTAAGTAAGTTACGGCATTTCGGTCTGAATTTACGATTCTATTAAAGTTTTGAAGTTCTCTATTAAGTTCATTAAGATTATTTAATTCATAATTAGAAATATAGTTTGTATTATACCTTGTACCGTTTAAACTGTAGGCAGCATCTGGTCTATTACTTGAAACCCTATTTCCATTAACATCAACTTGTATTTTGTTCTTCTTAATTAGAGAGGCCCCTTGGTTATCAGCCCAATCAAGTTCATTTTCTATAACATTATTATGTAACATATTTCCACGCCCATGCACAGGACCCCATTTAGTTAAACTAGTAGTATTACCCGCCCCCTGTACAAAGTCCGTAATCTCGTCTGCCTTCTTAGCAATGATCTTGCCTCCAGTAGATATTGACCCAAGCCCAGGAGTTATAGCAAAAGCACATAATCCGGCGTTTAATGTATCACCTCGGGCCATATATATAAATGCATTTAGTGCATCTGCAGGTTCCCCTATAATGGGTACCATGCCGATGTAAGATAGTTTATCCTGTAATTCCAAGAGTTCTCTTTGCCGGTACATTTCCTGCATCTGCTCTATTAACATTTGCAGCCATTCTATGATTCCCATTCTCTTAAAGCTTGGGGAGGAGCTTTTCTGGGATACATACTTGGTGGTTTCATCAATACTGCATCTTGAGTTGCCGGAGGGGTCGATGTAGTTGACCGGATTGTTCCCACAGTATGCGTAAAGGTTTTGAGTTAAGGGGTTGTATAGGTTACCGGCTTGGCTATCCTGAGTTATAAACCTCCCTGCTGCTGGATCATAATAGCGGGCCCGCAGATAGATATATCCGCTTTGGTCATAGAGCTCTCCGGTAAAAAGGATGCTGTTCTCCACTGCTTGCTGCAAGGTGGTTGGGTTGCCAAATGCATCGTATTGGTATCTATTCTTTACCGCTCCGGTATCATCTGTAATCACCAGGGTACTGCCTTGTCCATCTTGATGATAGTAGATTTCTCCATCTGGACCAATGCGGCTGTACAGCCGGTTGGCATAGATGTAATTATATGTGTTTGCTCCGTTCTTTTCTACCAGCAGACGAGGCAGTCCTGCGGAGTAGTCATAGAGGTATTCATATTGTGCTGTTTGGCTGCCGCTTATGGTTTTTTTGATTAGATTGCCATCTCCATCATAGGTATAATGGATGGTTTTGGTTCCGTCTTGAAACTCGGTGAGTCGATCTTCATAATCATAACTTAAATTTATTGTTCCAGTTACTTCACTTAGTTGGTCCAGCGCATCTCCACCTGTCATAAGGCGATTGCCTACTGTATCATAAGTATATTGAGCAGATTTCCCGTCAGGATAAGTTACTTGAGTCAACTGCCCCAGTGGGTCATAGGAGAAGCTGGTAATTTGATTGTTTTCGTTTGTGATACTTAGCCTGTTCCCGTTATTATCCAGTTCATATGCAGTACTAGCCAGGACTGTTTCCCCAAGTTGGTGTTTGAGTAATGTCAGCCTTGAATTCTGATCGTATTGGTATGTTGTTACTATACCATTGGGCATGTTTTCCTGGGTACGCTGTCCGAGTTCATTATATTCTATACCCATGGTATGCCCATTCACAGTTGCTGTTTGGATCTTATTTAAACTGTTATAGCCATAATCGGCCTGCATACCATCAGGGTAGGTTACTTTTGTGATATTTCCGGCAGCATCATATTGATAGGTTATGGTTTCATTGTCCCTGGTTACCGTTTTTAAGCGATCGCTTTCATCATAGGTATACGTTGTGCTCCCATTCGGATCCGCCATGGATACCCTTTTTCCGCTGAAATCATAGGTATAAGATACCTGGCTTTGATCCGGGTAAGTGATCCTTGTTAAACGGTTGTTGTCATCATAGGTATAATTGATGTTAATGCCGCCTGGTTTGGTTCGGATAATAAGATTCCCTGCAGCGTCATATAACCACGTTCTTTCATTATTCAACGGATCTGTTTCTTTGATCAGCCTGTTTTGAGCATCAAATTCAAAAGTTCGCTCTTTACCCCTGGCATCTGTGACTTTTTGGAGGTTGCCATTCGCATCATATGAATAGAAAGTGGTAATTCCCAAGGCATCTGTTGCCGAAATCATCCGTCCGCATTCATCATAGCTAAATTGTGTGCCCCAACCATTTGCATCGATCTTGGAAAGAATGTTCCCATTTGCATCATAGACAACTTGTGTCTCATGGTTTAAGGGATCGGTTATTTTGGTAAGCCGGTTAACATCGTTATATGTATATGACGAAGTTTGTCCCATCGCATCGGTTACACTCAGTTTGTTTCCGACTGCATCATACGTATAATTAGTGCTATGGCTTTGAGCATCAGTTTTCGTTACCAGCCTTGAAAGCCCATCATAAGTATATGTGGTAACCTGATTATTCGCATCGCAAACAGTAATCACGTTACCGTTGGCATCATAGGAGTAGCTGGTCATATTTCCCAATGGATCAGTGACTGCTGTTATCCTTCCTAACGCATCAAAAGTGTAAACTGTTTCATGATCGTTCTCATCGGTCTTGGAAATAACATTGCCGGAACTGTCATAGGTCATTCGCATGAAGTGGCCAGTTGGATCGGTAACTTTGAGTAACTGATTTATATTATCATAGGTATAGGTCGAAGTTTTATCTCTGGCATCGGTTACACTAATTTTATTTCCAACCAGATCATACGAATATGCGGAGGTATTATTCAATGGATCAGTTATGGTTATTAATCGCGAATCCTCATTATAGCTATAGTTGGTACTTTGGCCCTTACTATCAGTTTGACTCAATACATTCCCCAAAGCATCATATTGAAATTGAGTTGTGTTATTGAGGGGATCTGTAATTTTGACTAATCGATTTAATGCGTCATATTCATATAGTGTTTTTTTACCGTTACCATCAGTCTTGGTGAGCATATTGCCATTTGCATCCCGTGTATAATTTATCGTTGCTCCTTCAGCATCCGTAATTGAAGCCAATCTGTTCCTGGAATCGTAAGTATATGTTGTCGTATGTCCATTTGCATCAGTCAAAGCTGTTTTGTTACCGTTGGCATCGTAGACAATGGTATTTATTTGCCCCATTTGATCGGTGATTTGTACTAAATGGTCATTTTCGTCATAGCTGTTGGTTACTGTTTTATTTCCCGGATCTGTCTTGCTCTGAAGGTTTCCGTTCGCATCATATCTGTTTGTAACCACACCATTCAGCGGATCTGTTTCTGTTAATACATTTCCAGCATTATCATATGTAAAGGTCCATGTTTGGTTCTGGGCGTTGGTACGGGTTAATTTTCTTCCCGCAAGATCATAATTGTAGGTCATCGCAATTCCATTCGCGTTGATGGTCTGCAGTACGTCCCCGTACTGATTATAGGTAAGCTGGCTGGTTTTATCATTGGCATTGGTAATGGTATTTACCTGTCCGTATTGGTTATACGTATAGGTTATTGCCGCAGTCTGTTCTCCAATAGCTTTGCTGTTTTGGAGTAAATTGCCATTGGCATCATACGTATATGTCGTTGTATGTCCTGCAGCATCCGTAACACTTGTAAGGTTGTTCTTGCTGTCATAAATGTACGTTGTTACAAAGCCCAATGTAGACGGAGCGGTTTGGGTCAATAAATTGCCCGATGAGTCATAAGTAAAGGTTGTTGTATTGCCCCTGGGGTCTGTTTCCGTAAGCTTGTTATAATCTGAATCATAGGTATATAGCGTGTATGTTTGATCTGGGTACAATATTTTGGTTTGTCTGTACTTACTATCATAATTATAGGTTGTTACGTTACCCAAAGTATCCGTGAAGGTATTTTTACGCAAGACCGGGTCATAGGACATATACGATTTCTGCCCTTTACCGTCTTCCTGTTCAATAATTTTCGAGTTGGTATCATAGGTGTTTTTAACCACGATGTGATTCTTGGGGTCTGTAACCGTTTCTATACCGAAATTATTATAGGCGTAGGTGGTAATTTCGTCGTTTAGGTCTTTAACCGTTATTAGGTTACCGTTTAGGTCGTAGGTAAAGACTAAGGTTCTGCACAGAGGATCGGTCACCTGGGTTAGTTTGTTATTTGTATTGTAGCTGAATTGCAGAGTACGCCCAGCTGGTTCTGTTACCGAGGACAATAGAGAATTGGTATATTGCAGCATCGTTATATTATTATTTTTATCGACGATACTTGTCAGCTTTCCGCTGGAATTATAATTGTATTTTAGTTGGCTCTTGAAGGTTAACGTATAGGTTCCATCCGTATTTTTTACCAGTGTTTCAAAAACACCGGCTTGACGAGTATATACTCCGTTTGACAGAGTAAAAAGGGAACTATGCCCGTCACCATATGTTACGTCAACATAATTATCTGTATTAATCTTGAGATAAGAGTTATAGTTATGCTGCCAGCCTTTGCCTAAAGGACTACTATCGGTAAAACGAGAATTATAGTAACGGATAAATTCCAGAGGCACGGTGCGGGTGGGAATGCTCAAATCGTTATCTTCAGAATAATAATTGCCATTTATAATGTTGACCGGTTCTGCAACCTCATCACACCAGGTCGGATTACCCAGGGTAAGAGAAAAATCATATTCTTTGGATAAACTGACTTTTAGCGAAACCGAAATGGCTCGATAATCGATAAAATAATATTGATTTAGTTTTATATAATAGGTACCTGGTTCAACCTTATATGTGAATTTTGGGTATGTGCTATTTTGTTGGCTCAATAGTTGGTTAAATGAGGAGTTATATAGGGTATAAATAATAGCCCCATTTTGTGAGCTCAGTTCGCCGATAATACTACAAGTATGGTCGACGTCTATTTTGAACCAATCCACATCATTTGGTGCTTCGATCCCGATATTGGATAAGGTCTGACCTGGAGTTAATTCTACAGCATTCCCGGCAATATCGTTATTTTCATAAGCATCCTGTTCTCGAAGGTTTACGGTTAAACTTATGTTACTGGTAAAGTAATTAACAGCTCTTTCGTTGCTGTATTCACTTATCTTAATATAATAGGTACCCGGAGTCACTTTCCAAGCGTGATAAGCCGTTCCAGTACCAATAAAATTAATCCCGGATAAATAGGTTAGAGAGGAATTATAGATACCATAAGTTATATAGCCGCTGTTATTGGTAATGGTGCTAACTATACTGCAGGTTTGATCTACCGTGATTGAAACCCAATCATTATCATTCCAAGCTTCTACGGCTATCCCGTTTATTGTTTGATCAGGTGTGATTGCTACTGCATTGACAGTTTGATCGTTATTTTCATGGGCATCCTGCTCCCGAAGGCTTACGGATAAACTTATGTTACTGGTTAGGTAATTTACAGCCCTAGTGCCGCTGTACTCACTTATCTTAATGTAATAAGTTCCCGGAGTCACTTTCCAAGCGTGCTTAGCCGTAGCAGCACCAATATAATTAATCCCGGATAAATTAGTTAGACCAGCATCGTAAAGACCATAGGTTATATAGCCGCTGTTATTGGTAATGGTACTTACTATACTGCACGTATGATCTACTGTAACTGAGAACCAATCATTATCATTCCTGGCTTCTACGGCTATCCCGTTTATTATTTGATCAGGTGTGATTACTACTGCATTAACAGGTTGATCGTTATCTTCATAATCATCAGGTTCTCGAATGTTTACGGTTAAACTTATGTTACTTATTGAATAATTCACCGAACTATATGCGTTTATCTTTATGTAGTAGGTACCCGGAGTCACTTTCCACGAGTTATTCGCAGCAGTGCTAAAATAAAGACTGCTGGATAAATTGGTAAGGCTGGCATTATAAAGATTATAATTTATAATGCCACTATTATTTGTAATGCTGCTAACTATGCTGCAGGTGTGGTCCACTGTGATTGCGAACCAATCTTCATCTCCTTGATAATCAATACTGGTATTGACTGTCTGCACAGGAGTAATACTTAACGCGGTTTCCGGTGAATTATTCGCTCCATCTGCTGCTACAGCAATGGAGGAACTGAAACATAAGATAACCAAAGTGGCATAAAGCAAATGTTTAAAGTTAAACATAATGAACTTTCTTACAATATCAACCACACTACTTTCCTCCTCAATTCCTTTACAGGAGTAATCCAAATAGAAGAATTCTGCAGATTTTTGTCTTACATTCGTACATATTGTCTAATTTCCCAATTTTTCTTCCATGTCCCTTATCTGGTATTATATGTTATTCCCCTAAGTATACTATTTACTTACATTTTCCGATATAATTTTCTTTCCGAAAGCTGTGCTTGTTGATATTAAGGACTTCTATGCCACCAATCAACCACTTTATATATAACTTTTTTACACATATGATGTGATTTACTTACAGATAATTTATACAGAGAGGTCTTATAATACATCATGGTAAAACTGCAATGTCCTACATTAGCAAGTTCCATTTGGGTGGATATAGCCTTTTAGAAGAAGAAGGAAGGTATCAATATGATTTTAAGTCGATTGAGCAAGTTTGTCTTTGGTGAAAGTATGGCTAGCAGCCAGCTGGGCGAAGAAAAATTAAATGTTTTTTGGGGAATGCCGATCCTATCCAGTGACTCGATTTCCTCTGTTGCTTATGCCGTGGAAGAAATCCTCTTGGTGCTGGTTCCGGCAATCGGTTTCGCCTCCTTTATATGGATGCCTAGGATAGCCCTGGTTATAATAGCTCTTCTTATGATTCTTGTCTTCTCCTACCGGCACGTTGTTGAGGCTTATCCTAATGGCGGCGGTGCTTATGTAGTGGCCAAAGAAAACCTGGGACCTATATATAGTTTAATTGCTGGTGCTTCCTTATCAGTAGATTACGTCTTAACAGTGGCGGTGAGTATAGCAGCAGCAACCGCTGCTATAACATCAGCTTTACCCCACCTTTATACGCACCGCGTAGCGATATCACTAATTTTGGTCTTGTTTTTGGCGATAGGTAACTTACGGGGAATCCGAGAATCATCTCGCATTTTCAGTTTACCTACCTACGCCTTTATTCTGTCGGTTATAGTTCTGATCATAGCCGGTTTAATCAAACATTTCTTCGGTTATCATGTCGGTATCCCTCAAACAACTGAATCCACGGCTAGTATTGGAACTCAGGCTATAACAATTATCCTTCTTATCCGAGCCTTTGCTTCCGGATGTAGTGCTGTAACCGGTGTAGAAGCGGTCAGCAACGCCGTTCCAAACTTCAGGGCTCCTGCCGCTAAGCAGGCAAAGATCGTATATATTTTGTTAGCCATAGCTATTGTTATTTGCTTTGGGGGTGTGGCTTTCCTCGCTCAAGCCTATAATATCATGCCCAATCCCCGTCAGACTGTAATCACCCAGCTTACCATAAATATATTCGGTCAGGGGGCAATGGTTTATATTATGGCAGCTACTACGGCCATGATCCTCGCCTTAGCGGCTAATACTGCATATAGCGGCTTTCCCACCCTGTTATCGGTCATAGCCCAGGATGGATACGTTCCCCGTCAATTATCGATGCGCGGTCATCGCCTCAATTTTAATAATGGGATTATTATGCTGAGTTTAGCAGCAGCAAGTTTGATTTTTCTATTTAAAGCGGATACCCACTTGCTTATCAGCCTTTATGCTGTAGGCGTGTTTGCCTCGTTCACACTGTCCCAATCAGGGATGGTAGTACATTGGTGGAAAGAACGTTCCAATGGTTGGCATTTCAAAGCACTTGTAAATGGCCTGGGAGCCTTAACTACCGGAGTAGCTGTAAGCGTAATCGGCATTACCAAGTTTACTGAAGGTGCATGGATAGTATTTATAGTTGTTCCATTAATTATTTCCGTAATGCTTAAAATTAAAAGGCATTATATGTTGGTAGCAAAGCAATTGGATATCCCCAACGACTTTTTGCCGGAATTGGTGCTTACCAGCAGCTATTCTCATCACGTAATCGTACCCATTGACAGCATTAATGCTATGGTGGTTAAAGCATTGCGTTACGCTCGCAGCCTCACTCCCAATGTAGAAGCCTTCCATGTTGAAATTCATGAAGGAGAGGCAGATAAATTAAGACGTAAATGGGCCTTGTTAAATACGGATATTCCGTTGATTATAAAGTTTTCTCCCTACCGGGAAGTAATTAATATGCTGACCCAATATATTGATTCCGAAGAACACGCATCACAACCAGGTGACATAATTACAGTTTTGCTGCCCCAGTTCTTTGTTTCCCACCGTTGGGAAATGGCATTGCACAACAATACGAGTCTTTTTATCGCTAATGCAATGCTTAAAAAACGCAATGTAATTGTGTCTATTATCCCTTTTTATTTAAACGATATAAAGGCTTACAAACTCTCCCCAAAGGAATAACAAATAAAATCATGTGCGGATATTGAATTTATAATCCTTTAAGTGATAATTAGGTTGGAAGGATTCGTCAATGGCAAGAATAATACTATGCATTCACTTATTTTGAATCCGGAGGTTATCATGATAATATCCACCATGGACAAAGATTACGAGGGTAATCCAGACTGTGAAGAAACGACCGAAACAAATAATGACAGAACCTCTACCAACGAAAAAAGGTGGTGGTCCCTGGCATTTGCCTTTATCCTGTTAGCCCTGGTGACACTTGTTGGGAAAGTATATGGCAATTATCTGGGATTGACCAATATGTGTATGCTTTATTTACTTCCCGTGATTTTCGCTTCGGCCAGTCTTGGTGTAGTTCCGTCAATCATAGTCGCCTTTTTAAGTATATTGTCATTTGATATTTTTTTCGTTCCTCCTGTTCTGCATTTAACTGTAAATGAAGCACGATATTTAATCACGTTTACCGTTTTCATGATAGTAGCCTTTACCACCGGCAATATAGCTGACCGGCTGCGCTATAGAATGAAAGAAGCCATACATCGTGAAACCAGAACCAGGGCACTATACGACCTGGCCAGTAGTCTGTCGGCTGTCACTGACCTGGATTTGCTGGCCAGTAAAGTAGTAAGTCAGGTTTCGGAAACAATTGATGCAGAAGTAGCACTATACTTCCCAGAAAAAGATGGTCAAATAAAAGTTGCCGCAGCGAGTAAAGCATTCAGTGACCTGGTCTTGGTACCCAACGATTTAGCCGCTGCTCAGTGGACCTTTAACCATGCCCGTTGCAGCGGCATAGGAACTGAGACTCTTCCAGGAGCCAAGGGTTTTTATCTGCCAGTAAAAAGCGATGAAAGGATATTAGGTGTGCTGGGTGTTAAGCCAATCAAGCATCTCTTAACCTCGGAACAATTTGATCTTTTAGAAGCCTTAGCTGGTTTGGCTGCTCTTGCTATCGGGCGGTTAGAACTGGCTGCCGAAGCCCAGGCGATTAAAACATTGGAAGAAAGTGAACGCCTTCGTACGGCCTTATTCAATTCCATTTCCCATGACCTGAAAACCCCCCTCGCCTCTATACTAGGCGCGGTCTCAAGTCTTGTTGATGAGGGCTATTTATACAATGAAGATCAAAAAATGACCCTTCTCACGAGCATTAAACAAGGAGCCCTGCGTATGAATCGGTTAATCGGCAATCTTCTTGATATGGCCCGTCTGGAAAGCGGTTATATGATGTTACATAAAGACTGGTGTGACATTCAAGATATTATTGGTGTAACCTTAAGAGAAAACCAGGAGATACTTGGAGAGCACCATGTTAAAGTGGAAGTACCAGAGACAACAAGGTTGATTAAAGCAGATTATGCTTTAATCGAGCAGGTCTTAACCAATTTATTACACAATGCGGTCAAGTATTCCCCTAACCAGACTGAGGTATTAGTGCGTGTTTTTGAAGAAAAACAAGAATTAATTATCTCGGTAGCCGATCAAGGTGACGGGATACCCGTGGCCGATGAGGAGCGGATATTTGATAAGTTCTATCGACTTCAATCTCAACGGAGTGTAAGCGGAACAGGGTTGGGGCTTTCCATATGCCGTGGCATCATTGAAGCTCACGCAGGCAGGATATGGGCAAAAAGGCGACCTAGTGGCGGAAGTATTCTGACCTTTACATTACCGATTGATGATGAGGCTCCCCGCTCCGGAGGGAACTGGCAAGAAGGGGGGTTTTTATTAAATGGGAGCTAAAATACTAGTTATTGATGATGAGGTCGAAATTCGCAGACTTCTTAAAATAGGTTTAACCGCTCACGGATATGATTTTGTAGAAGCTGCCAATGGACGTGATGGCTTAGTTCAAGCCGCTACCGTCCGACCAGATATTGTAATACTGGACATGGGTCTTCCGGACATGGAGGGCTTAGAGGTCGTGAGCCAGATTAGAGACTGGAGTCAGATTCCTATTATTATTTTGTCGGTTCGGGGGCAGGAGCATGACAAAGTGAAAGCACTGGATTTGGGGGCTGATGACTATTTAACCAAGCCTTTTAGTATGAGTGAATTGATGGCGCGTATCCGAGTTGCCCTGAGGCATCTGGGCAATCTAAAGGATGAGCCAGTAATTCAAGCGGGAGAACTCTGGGTGGATCTTTCCAAGCGATTGGTCCGGGTTACAGGGACAGAAATACATCTCACACCAACTGAATATGACTTATTAAAAATCCTGGTTTCCAATGCCGGTAAAGTGGTAACCCACCGTCATATATTGAGTAGCCTATGGGGAAACGATAGTCAGGACTACTCTCAATATTTGCGTATATATATCAGTCATTTACGCAAAAAAATTGAACAAGACCCTAACCAACCAAAGTTTATTTTGACGGAACCCGGGGTAGGTTATCGATTGGCCATAGATGAATAACACTACCTTCTTCCATCCCGTTATCAATTCTTACATAAAATTCTTTTGCGCTAGGCTTATCTCGTTTATCTCATTTAATCAAGTTTTCTGACTTTTATCTTGGCTTTCAACATAACAGTTATATTTTAAGGTTATACGGTATAAACATAACTATTAAAGTATTTTTCATGAAGAGGTTATTGCATGAAAAGACTGAGAAATCCAAGAATAGTTCTGTTTATAATTCTCATCCTGGTTTTCCTGGGTGTTGAAATAAATAATGCCTTTTCTCGATCCATCAAAGAAATTATTAATGATGGCGACCCTATAAACATACTTTTATTGGGTATAGATGCTAGACCGGGAGAAGTCAAGGCTCGCAGCGATACTATTATACTAACAAGCATTGATAACAATATAAAAAAAGCGGTTTTATTATGGATACCACGCGATACAAGAATATTTACGTCGAACAAAAGCAAAAAGATTAACATGGTAAATCAGATACAGGGACCGGAAGCAAGTTGTAAAACAGTCGGAAAACTATTAGGAACTGATGTTGATCATTATATTCTGACTAACTTTTCTGGTTTTGAACGAATAATAGATATTTTGGGCGGAGTTTACATGGACGTTGATATTAATTTATCCAGTTATTCATCGGGAGTTTACTTAAAGAAAGGATATAAACGTTTAAGTGGTAAAGAAGCACTTAAATATGTACGTTACAGAGGAATACAGGATGGAGATATCGGAAGAACCCAACGCCAGCAGAAGCTATTGAAAGCATTAGTAAAACAGTTGCTGCAGTTAGATACCATACCTAAGCTTCCTGTTTTAATATCTGCTGTTCAGGAGAATGTGGAAACCAACATTACTTTTAGTGATATGGTCTATTTAGCTAATGTAATTTTTAAAATAGACGACAATAATATTGTAACTCAAACATTACCAGGGTACGCCTACATCGATACTTATTCCGGAGCAAGTTACTGGGAAGTTGACCGTGAATTGTGCCTGAGCGTACTTGATTCCCTCTTTAATGGACACAAGTATGACATAAAATTAGATCCCTAATCATTACCTAACCCACCAGCGACCCTATTACCCTTCATTTTTTGTCATGAATTATCTCTGTTATAATAAACATAATTGTTGTGAATGGAGAGATAATGCTATGAGTATGTCTTCCAGGGCCGGCCTGAGTCGTTTCTTTAAAGTTGTTAATTTATTTATAGGTATTTTTTGGGCCTTTTACTCTCTTAAATTTAAGAAGTTGTGGCATAACAAGTCTTGGTTAGAGTATAAACGCCAGGAGTTATACCAGTCTGAGGCTCATCGTTTTCGTACTGTAGCTATTGACCTGGGCGGGCTTCTCATTAAACTGGGTCAATTTTTTAGTACCCGAGTAGATGTTTTTCCCACAGCCACGATTAATGAACTCGCCGGTTTGCAGGATGAAGTTCAGCCAGTATCTTTTAACGAAATACGGCAGGCAGCTGAGCGTGAGTTTAATTGTCCTTTATCGGAAATATACGCTGATATTGATAAAATACCGCTCGCATCGGCTTCATTAGGACAAGTTCATCGAGGCACGTTAACCGGAGGGCAAATTGTTGCCATAAAAATATTACGCCCTGGAATAGAGGATTTAGTACGTATAGACCTCAGGGCAGTTAGAAAAGTAATTGATCTGCTGAAAATATTTACCGACTGGGAACGATTGGTTGATTTCGATGCCATTTATCAGGAATTCTCCGAAACATTATTAGCAGAACTCGATTATATTCAGGAGGGCCACAATGCAGAAACTATTGCTAATAATACTAGTGAAGATCATGACATTTTAGTCCCAAGAATCTATTGGAATTTTACCACCAGGCGAGTTTTAACTATGGAATATATGGAAGGCATAAAAATATCAGATTATGAAAGCCTGGAGAAAGCAGGAGTAAATCGGGGGGTAGTAGCTCGCAAGCTAGTTCAAACTTATGTTAAACAAGTTTTGATAGATGGGTTTTTCCACGCTGATCCTCATCCCGGAAATCTCTTTGTTACTCCGGATGGACGTCTGATTTTAGTAGACTTTGGTATGGTAGGTTCCATCCCCCCTGCTTTACGGGATATTCTAGTAGAAATGTCAATTACTCTGGTTAAGCGCGATTATTATCAGGTAGTAAGCTATTTAAAAAAGATAGGGTTTCTTCGTTATGATGCTGATAATGAACTAGTAGCAAGAGCAATAGGGATACTCATAGAAGAAACTCTAGGAGTGGGCCAGGATCTTACTTCCGCCGATCTAAGCAGCCTCCTGAATGATCTTGAACAGCTCTTGTATGAACAGCCTTTCCAAATTCCGGCCCAATTCACCTTTTTGGGCCGAGCTCTCGGGACTCTTTATGGACTTTGTATTGGTTTAGATCCTAATATTAGTTTTCTGGATGAATCGAAGCCTTTTTTAAAAGACCTCGCTGATAGTGAAAATGGTCTTTGGGATGTTATTAAAGAAAAAGCTTCTCTTCTGGGAAGTTCGCTGATAGAAATCCCTCCGCTTGCAGAAAGAGTTTTACGACGAATGGAACGTGGAGAATTAAACCTTAGGATTCCCCTATCAGGAGTAAATGAAGCAATCAATGCCAACACTAGAGCAGTCAATTCGTTGTCATATGCTTTAGGTTTTGGCTTTACTCTGTTAACTGCCGCCTACCTACTTGTCAATCATCTTACCATTGAAGCCAGGTACGCTCTCTATGGATCTGGCTTGTTCCTGCTGCTAATGTTAAGGCAAAAACGTAATAGTGGACGTAAACGAAGAAAAGCACCTCACCCTCCTATGGTTATACGACGCGGAAGGGATTCTTAACCATTTGCCAATTTAAATTTCAAAAATAAAAAATCAGCCGTCCAACATTTAAGGACGGCTGTGCTCATATATAAGAGTATGAAGGTGTGAATTTACACCTCGCTTCAGAATAACTACGTTTATTAACATCTATATAATATGAGCAAAAAAGAGGGAAAAGTTTTAGGTTAACAATTGGGTTCACAATGAGGTTGAGAAGCTTTTTGGCTAAAATAAGCACTTAATAAGAACTTATTAAGCTGCAAAACAGCTGCTGTTACCCCTTTCAACTCAATTGATTTACCTGATAACAATTTATGAAGTGGAGGGAGGAAAGGTTACAAAATGAGCGAAATTCATTATAAAATTGGAGAGGTAGCTGAGATGCTGGGAATTGAGCAGCATACGTTACGTTATTTGGAACATACATTGAGATTGAAAATAAAGCGGGATGAACGTAGTGACCGGCTTTATACTGAAGCCGACCTAGACACACTTCGCTTAATAATGAAGTTAAAAAATGAAAAGGGTCTAAATACAACGGCTATTAGAATGGCTCTAGGAAATATTGAAGAATCCCAGGAGACCGCTGTGGCCCCCCAGCAAGCTGGAATTAATATAAATATTATTGAGTTGGCTGAGTCTATCCGCAGAATTGTTGAACAAAATGATGAGCTGATTAACCAAAATAAAGTATTGAGTCAAAAAATCGATGATTTAGAAATTAGAATTAATAAGAGAGATGAAAAAAGGGAGGAAAGAATGGATGAACTGATCAAGATCTGGCGCAAAGAGCAGGAAGATAAAAATAAATCCTGGCTCTCAAAATTAACCGGCAAGTAAATCGCTTAAATATTTTTGCACAAAATTGCTGCAAAATATGCTATTATTTGGCTATATGTTCAAACGCCGAGAACTCCCCGTAGTACAGCCAGTACAGTTATATAGTATGGGAGCGGCATTGAACTAAGTATTATTTAAAACTCAGGTGTAGAATAGGAGGATGGATTTAAGTGGATGTACTACTTACGCTAGTACCAATTGTTGCTGTGCTGTTTTTTTTAATTTGGGTCAAGTGGCCGGCGGATGTTAGTGGTGTTATCGGATGGGCCTTAGCTGTAATTGTCAGCTACTTCTTCTTTCATACTTCATTAGAGGTAGGCCTGACGACCAGTCTGGCAGGAATAGTGGCCTCATTTCCAGTTTCCCTCATGGTTGCGACTTCTATTTTCCAGATTACTTTTCTTGAAAGTACTGGAGCTTTAAAAAGAATTGTAGTATTTGTTAAAACAATAGCGAAAAATGATCACACGGTACAAATCATGATTATCAATATGGGTATTGGTACCTTATTGGTCTCTGTAGGCGCTACTCCGGTATCAATTCTCCCACCTATTATGGTTGCATTGGGTTATTCAACCTTTGTGGCTGTAGCTCTCCCTGCACTCGGCTTCGATTCTCTCTGTACTTATGCTTTATTAGGAGCTCCACTGGTGGTTTTTTCTGATATGACCGGTACGTCCCTTACCGATTCAGCACTGGTATTTTCCCAATTCATGCCGATTATATCAACTATGATAGGTTTCGGCATGCTCTACATAGTAGGTGGATGGGCTAAAATAAAGGAAGGATTTATCCCCTGCCTGTTAGCTGGAGTTAGCATGGGACTTACCGCAATGGCTGTTGCCCATGGAGGAAAGGGTATAGTATTAACTGGAGTCATGGGTGGCGCTGTCACTATAATAGTAATGTTAGTTTACATGAAGTTGTTGGGTAAAAAAATTATTGACCGTTCCTGTATAACCGCACAAGATATGGAAACAGAACGTTCCATGTCCTTGATGAAGGCCCTGGGGCCATGGTTAATTTTGATAGTTTGCTGCCTGTTCATCAACTTTTACCCTCCGCTTTATAACTATTTATCTAAAGATCTGGCAATGCCTTTGGCAATTATTCCCGGTACCAAACCTATTATGACCAGGATGCTGTGGAACGCATATACCTGGGTTATCATTAGTACCCTGCTGGCTGTACCCTTCATTAAACCCAATAAGGAACAATGGAAGGATATATTTACGAAATGGTTTCGCAGGGCTCCACGACCAGCCTTTTCTGCTGCAATATTCTTTGCAATCGCTTACGTCATGATGTACTCTGGCTTTGTTCCTAACCCTGGCAAGTGGCAACTAGTAAATCCCGACTTCAACATGATTTCAATATTAGCAACCAGTTCTGCAGATTTCTTTAAAGGCTTATACCCAGCGGCTGCAACCTATTTAGGTCTGCTGGGCGGTTTTGTAAGCGGCAGCGAAGCTTCTACCATAGCCTTATTCACTAAATACAACCTCATGACTTCAAAACTGCTGCATATCAACCCGTTGGTAGTAACCGCCGGAACTGCAATTGCTGGAGGTTTAGCCAGTGTAATCTCGCCCGCTAAACTACAGAATGCAGCAGCTACGATTGATGCTATGGGTATAGAATCACAGGTCATAAAAATAGCGGTGGTAATATCTATTATCTTCACGAGTGTAGCTGCTATTCTCACCTTTATCTGGGCATAACTTGGCATATCAGAAATAAACAAACGGTCTGGGGAATGGTTAGTCACCTACCTCAGACCGTCTTATTTTATTCACAAATATCTTGATAATTACTACCTTAACAAGAGCAATTCCCTCTCAACATCATCTAATTTACTAGATAGTTCTTCTATTCTATTTATAAGTCCTCTATATATTCGAAATTCCCAATTTTCCTGTAACATATCCAATTGGCTTGAAATTCCCAAGTTAATATCCTGTTCAATTGCCAATAGGGCACAATGCACTTTTTCCTTTTCTGCATATTGAGGATTGGTAACATATAAAGGACAATTAGGATTACAACTCGATCTATGTTTACATTCATTCAAAATACTCACCCCCTATACATTAATATGTTCCCTTAATCTTTTCGCCTGCGTTATAGCAATTTATGTATGGGACTATCCTTATATGAATACTATTTGCAAACCTTGTTACGCAGGTGCTTTCCTCTAAAAATAATGTAAACGAATATTTTGGGTAACAATATCTTTAAAATCCTTCACATTCTTGCAGGTCTGGAGTGTTCAGGGCCAATAAAGGAGACTGCATTTTGATAAATCATTATGATCGAATCTTTTTCGAACCCGATGCGATTGAATATCCGCTTGGGAAGCGTATGTATAAACAGTTTAAAAACGAGGGTGTCAATATTGAATTGCTTCAATCTCATAATCGTGTCACTGGCATTCCTGGCAAAACCTCACGCGAGTCCTTTTTTCATGGAAAAAATACTCTTGTCGTCGGTGTGCGCCGCACTCTCAATTTTGCTTCCTGCAAGCCCTCCGCTCACTTTCAGCTTCCCTTGGTTACGGGGTGCACAGGTATATGTGAATACTGCTACTTAAACACGCAGTTGGGCAAAAAGCCATATACCCGCATTTATATCAATGTTGAGGAGATCCTTGCACAGGCTCATGAATTGATCGAACAGCGTAAGCCTGAAGTAACTTTGTTTGAAGCCGCTGCCACTTCTGATCCCCTGCCCGTAGAAGTATATTCCGGATCATTAGAAACGGCTATTCGTTTTTTTGCCGAGGAGGAATATGGAAGACTTCGTTTTGTAACGAAATTTACCAATGTAGATAGCCTATTAACCATCGACCATAAAAAGCATACCCGCATTCGCTTCAGCATTAATACACAATCAGTCATAAAGGCATATGAACATCGTACTCCCTCTTTAGCTGATCGTCTGGGCGCTTTATCAAAAGTACTTAAATATGGTTATACAAGTGGGGTGATTATTGCGCCTGTGATAATGACTGGGGAGTGGCAGCGGGACTATGATAAGCTGCTGCAGGAGCTGCGTTTAAACATTCCTGAAAGCCAGGTAGAGCAGTTCGAATTCGAGGTGATTTCTCATCGCTTTACAACCCGTGCTAAAAACACCATCCTGGATGTGTTTCCAAGCACGGCGCTTCCGATGGATGAAAACCAAGACCGAAGATTCAAGTATGGCCAATTCGGATATGGCAAATACGTATACTCTCCAGAGAAGTTAGAAGAAATGAAGGCTTACTTCAAACATCATATTACACACTTGTTTCCCTCAGCAAAGATAAATTATATTATTTAATCACTAAGGACTGCTGTCAGATGGTGATGTAGTCCGCGCCTTCAACCGGTACGGATGTCACTGGAGTCCCGACATGCATTGGTCAAACGGTGCTGATTATATGCACTTCAGTCTCGGTGGGTCATGATGACCCTAAACGTTAATAATTGACAACGGCCTACGACCTCCTAACAAACAAAAGCCCCTTGAATCAAAGTCCGAGAGGCTAATAATCAACTTATGCCAATGTTCGAACGGACTTTTCCCGGTCCCATTGGCGTGTCTTTGCAGCAGGCTTCCTGCCACTGATTAACTTGTTAAAGATAGGGAAATACTAGCAGTAAATAGCCTAAAATGGGAAAATTGAGTAGGAAAGCACAGGGGAAATATGTTAGGAATTGAGTTTATTAATCATAGAATAATTGAAGCAGTGGAAAAGGCTAATCGGGAATTTCACCATGCCAACCTTGAAATATATAACATATGGATTAGTGATATGGTTTTTGAATGGCATTGGTGGGTGAATCTTGGATTATCCATTCTACCTTGGCTTTTATGGATTAGATTCAGAAAAAAAGATAGTACTCATCGACTTCTTTATGCAGGATTTGTGGTTCTTATAATATCTTCCTTTTTGGATATGTTAGGTATGACACTAGGTCTATGGGGCTATAGTACCAAAGTGATTCCAATTATTCCGCCATATTTCCCCTGGGACTTTTCATTAATACCTGTGATAGCTATGTTGTTTTACCAGATAAAACCCAATGTAAAGCCACTATTTAAGGCTGTTTTATTTTCTTTATTGTCATCTTTTGTGTCACAACCTTTTTTTGCTTGGCTTCAGTTTTATAATCCCAAACATTGGGAACATTACTATTCTTTCCCCATATTCATCATGGTTTACTTAGCAGGTTATTGGTTTTTACAAAGAGATAATTTTAATAGATTAACAAACTGCGGAAATCAAGGAGGGGAGTAACATTTACGATTTAGTAAGGTTTTGGTCTAGACCAATAGTTGCTTTAATTTTTGTTATTGTGTGCTGGAAATGGGGAGATTGGAGAAACTGGAAAAAGTATTACCCTACTATATTATATATAATTGTTTTTAGCCTGTTTTACGAATTTTTAACACAAGGTTACCCTTTATGGAGATTAGACCATCCCCTATTAAAAAATACTTTTAGTGTAATAGTAGTTAGCTTCATAATATTTCCTGCAACATTAATGCTTTATCTTCCTTACCAAGATAAAAAGATTTATAAAAGGATGGGCTTTTATTTACTTTGGGTATTAATTTATTCAATAATTGAGTTTTCTCAATATAAACTTGGTAATGTGCATTATTTTAATGGTTGGAACTATGGGTATTCGGTCTTATTTGACTTTGGGTTATTTCTTGCGGTAAGGCTTCATTATAAATATCCTTTAATAACTGATGTTATCTCAGTATTTACTGTTCCTATAGTATTAGCACTATTTTCTTTTCCTTTCGAAAGTGTAAGTTAAACTGTTAACCCTGTGGCAAAATAGATGGGTTATATGTAGACAACCTGATTTGCAACTGATTCTTCCCTTGCCATTAACAATTTCACTATTCTGATCTAGTGTGTCTATGATCTAGTGCGCTTAAAAATAGACCCACTAGACTAGGCACTAGATTAAATCGAAATCATCTAAGCAGAAAAAATAAAAAACCCCTGAATATCAAGGGTTTTAATTGCTATGGTGCGGTAGAGAGGACTTGAACCTCCACGAAGTTGCCCCCACTAGAACCTGAATCTAGCGCGTCTGCCGATTCCGCCACTACCGCATTTAAGGCTGAACTTTCTCTCAGCAAAGAAAATTATATTACAGACGGCTAACCTTGTCAACCAGCAAACTCAGCATTTCAGGAACAATTGTACTATTTCAACATTTGCAACATTTTGCCGCTATCCCTAAGCATTTATTCAAAGTATAATGAAAGTTGGTATCCTCACCTAGAATTATGGGAGGTAAATGAAATGAGAGCTGCAGAGAAAAAAGAAACCATGCTGGTAGTATTTATTTTTATATCGGCTATATTGCTTTGCTTATGGTTTTCCAACCGGCACACGGATATTGTCAGAATAAATCCTAGTCAGCAAACCATACTGACTGATAATGATTTATTAATTAGTAGCCCCGCAGGCAGTTTAATTGTTGGGAAGTCTACCCGAGAAGAAGTTAAAAAGGTTTATCCTGAAGGTAAAGATCTGGGAAAAAGCGGAGTATATCACCCTAATAATCAGGATTTGCTTCTGTCTTTTAGTCGCAAAGAAAATATCCTCATTAAAATGGATATTGGCAATAGTGATTTATCTACGTCACGTGGAATAAAAGTAAATGATTCCTTTGACAAGGTTATCGAAAAATATGGTCCCAACTATACACGAGCTTATGATAAGACCAAGCCTCAGATTTTTGATGCTTATTACGGTTCTGATAAATATATTTTGTTCAAGGTAGATAATAATGTCGTAACCAAGATCATTATCGGTTCACCCCTATAAAAAGTTGGCTTAGCTATGCGTAAAAGGCAGCTGGTTATTAAATACCAGCTGCCTTTTTACTCGTTCAGTTGCTTTATTTTATTTCACTGAGCAGGTTAACCATTTCTATAGCTGTAATGGCTGCATCTGAGCCCTTGTTGCCTGACTTAGTACCTGCCCTTTCTATGGCTTGTTCGATTGTATCTGACGTAATAACGCCATAGATTACGGGAACTCCTGCGTTCAAGCCTACCTGAGCAATTCCTTTAGTAACCTCTGCAGAAACATATTCAAAATGAGGAGTAGCTCCCCTAATTACTGCCCCCAGACAGATAACTGCATCATACTGCTTCTCTACCATCTTCTGTGCAACCAGAGGCATCTCAAATGCACCAGGAACCCAGGCGATGTCAATGTTTTCGCGATCTACTCCGTGCCTGGTTAATGTATCCAAGCATCCAGAGAGTAACTTATTAGTAATAAACTCGTTGAATCTTGCTACTACAACCCCAAATCGTTGGTTGTCTCCTATAAGTTTCCCTTCAAATACCTTTGCCACGTTAACAAATACCTCCCATTATGCGCTTAAACGCAAATTTTTATTTTGAATCTTGCGAAATTGATTCCATTTATTGCAGACCAGCCAGTAGATGGCCCATTTTATCTTTCTTAGTTTGTAAATAGCGGCGATTTTCAACCTTAGCAGGCATCTCTATGGGAACTCTTTCGATTACTTCCATGCCATAACCTTCTAGCCCTTTTATCTTTTTAGGATTGTTAGTCATCATCCGCATCTTTCTAACCCCCAGATCGGCTAATATCTGGGCTCCAATACCATAGTCCCGAAGATCCTCCGGAAATCCCAGATCAAGGTTGGCCTGCACCGTATCCCTACCTTTATCCTGAAGCTTGTATGCCTTAATTTTATTGACTAGTCCTATGCCTCGGCCTTCCTGGCGCATGTAGAGAAATACCCCTTTGCCTGCAGTCTCAATCATGGACAATGCGGTTTGCAGCTGCTCACCACAGTCGCATCGGTTGGACCCAAATACATCACCTGTAAGACATTCAGAGTGAACCCTTACCAGAATAGGTTCATTTTCTTCCCACTCACCTTTGACCAAAGCCAGATGTTCTTTCCCATCCAGAAGGGACTCATAAGCTATTGCAGTAAAATCCCCATATTGGGTTGGTAGTTTGGTGTCTTCCACCCGTAAGACTAATTTCTCCTTGCGGCGGCGGTACTCTATTAAATCTGCTATGGTAATGATTTTTATATTATTTTCTTTAGCAAAATTAAGTAACTCAGGAACCCTTGCCATAGTACCATCATTACTCATAATCTCACAAATAACAGTTGCCGGATACAATCCAGCTAACTTGGCCAGATCCACAGAACCTTCCGTGTGGCCTGTCCTTCGCAAGACCCCCCCTTCCCTATAACGCAGGGGGAATATGTGTCCTGGTTTTCTAAAATCACCCGGTTTGCTGTCAGGAGTGATTAAGGCCTTTATAGTAGCAGCTCTTTCATGAGCAGATATCCCTGTGGTGGTCGTAGTATGGTCAACTGAAACTGTGAAAGCTGTCTGATGGTTATCGGTATTTTCTAATACCATAGGCTGAATTTCCAGTTCGTCAAGACGTTCACCTATCATAGGCATACAGATTAGTCCTTTAGCATGAGTGGCCATAAAATTAATGATATCCGGGGTGCTTTTTTCAGCAGCAACGATTATGTCTCCTTCATTCTCTCGGTCTTCATCATCGACCATAATTAACATTTTTCCTTCTTTAATGTCGTTTATTGCTTCTTCTATGGTGTTAAACATTGCAAAATACCTCCTTTTTATAAAAAGCCGTGCTCGGCTAAAAACTCTGAACTTAACCCTGATTTATGCTGCGTCCCATTCCTTCTTAACAGCTTTTCTACGTACCTGCCAATGATATCGGTTTCAAGGTTTACGGTATCTCCAGTTTTTTTAAAGCCTAGAGTAGTCATTTTGGCTGTATGGGGTATAATTGACACCGTAAAACTATCCGGGAATACCGCCACAACTGTTAGACTAATTCCATCAATGGCTACTGACCCTTTCGCTACCAGATAATCAAGTATCTCCTGAGGAGCATTAATTCTCAAAACTTTTGCAATATCAACTGTTTGCTGTTCCACTATCGTACCAACTGCATCAACATGGCCCTGCACCAGGTGGCCCCCCATCCTGTCACCCAGTCGTGCAGCTCTTTCAAGGTTAACCCGTTGACCGCTGCCCAGATCATTAAGATTAGTCTTAGCTAAGGTTTCAGCCATCATATCTGCCGCAAACTGTCCCCGATCAAAGCTTGTCACTGTAAGACAAACTCCGTTAATTGCAATACTGTCACCTAGTTTAACGTCCTCTAATACTTTACTGGCTTGAATACTAATCTGACAGGAATTACTCCCTCTGTTTAATCTGGTTACAATTCCCAACTCTTCTATAATTCCGGTAAACATTAATAACACCACTCCTTGAAATACCCTGTAATTAATATATCTTCTGCAAACTTCTGTATTTCCATCGATGTTAGTTCTACGGCTTCTTTCATAAATTCAATCCCCTGCCCGCCAATTGGTGAAGGAGCATGTCGGCCACCAATAACTTTAGGTGCAATAAACCAGTATACTTTATCAACCAGGCGGTGTTCGATGAAGTAAGAATTGATCTCTCCGCCACCCTCCACCAGGAGGCTGCACAGTCCCTTTTCGCCTAGTATTTTCAAAACTTCTTCGAGCGGTATGAAATCGGTTTCACTGTTTACATTGATAATTTCTATATTTAGATCTTCCAGTTTTGTCCTTCTTTGCATATCTGCTTGGGTGGTACAAAAAACTATCGTTCGCTGTCTATCGGCACTTTTGGCTATATTGCTGCCAATTGGTAGATCTAGATTGCTATCTATTATAATACGTACTGGATCTCTAGCATCGATTATATCCAATCGAGTATTAAGCAGCGGATCATCTTTTAATACAGTGCCTATCCCTACAAGAATTGCATCATGGGTGTTTCTCAATTGGTGTACGTAATGACGGGCCGTCTCGCCGGTTATCCATTTTGAATCACCACTATAAGATGCTATTTTTCCATCGAGACTCATAGCTGTTTTTAGGCTTACAAAAGGAATTCCGGTCTGTATATATTTAATAAATGCTTCATTGAGATGGCAGGCCTCCTTCTGCAGAACTCCAAGTTCTACCTCAATACCTGCTTCTTTCAATTTTCTAATACCGTTCCCTGCTACCAGGGGGTTGGGATCAGCAGCTGCGATGACAACTCTATTAATCCCAGCCTTAATAACTGCATCTGCACATGGGGGTGTTCGGCCGAAATGGCTGCAGGGCTCAAGCGTTACATAAAGTGTAGCCCCGGCAGCCTCTTCACCGGCTGCATTTAGGGCGTGAACCTCAGCATGGGGAGTACCCGCTTTCTTATGATAGCCTTCACCAATGATCTGCCCGTTTTTGACAATAACTGCGCCAACCACTGGATTGGGACTGGTTCTTCCTAAAGCAATCGCAGCTAACTCTATGGCCTTTTGCATATATGATTGATCTATATTAATGGTAATAATAAATCACCCTTCAAGTTTAACTTTCAATAACATCTTCAATAAATAACATTAAAAAAACCCCGGCATAAAGTCGGGGTAATAGGCATAAGCGAGCACAAACCAGAGTATGCTGTCAATTGTGACGCATACCCATCGGCCCTTCTTCTCCTATCCAGACTATACTGTCGGCCTCGGAATTTCACCGAATCCTGCCCTAAGGCTCGCGGGCTTTACCGCCGATAGGGAATTTC
>Ga0074193_1001411_pt1 | contig 29353 bp, 26 predicted proteins | sample EPASupsiteHSE605_FD_64523 | JGI IMG/M metagenome (GOLD analysis project Ga0074193, IMG submission 64523) | Bioremediated contaminated groundwater from EPA Superfund site, New Mexico - Sample HSE6-05 | ecosystem: Environmental > Aquatic > Deep subsurface > Groundwater > Contaminated ... | reverse complement strand
GAATATATTAAAGCATCATTACATTCCTAAAAGAAATTTTGACAATCCAAACGACCTAGAATCAGCTATTATGGATAGTATCTCAAAATTGAATATTAAGACGTGAAAACTTTTTCTTACCTACTTACTTGGATGTTTAATAATCCTTTTGCGAAATCTCGTTAGGTTTTGAGACCACTTCTAAGTATTTTTTATTACGTCCTTAAAACTTACAAGAAAGGTTATGTTCGTTTTAAACTAAAGAGAAGAAGGATGAATTTCATCCTTCTTCTCTTTAGTTTATTAGGTTTGCTCTCTTATGCTGTTTTTTCTGGTTTTTGTGTCGATTTTTTGTAAACAGTGAAGAGATTTTGTTCCGGTTGTGGTTTTGTAGCAGGTTTATCAACCTGTTTTTCTTCTGCATTAACAGCTGGTTGATTTACTGGTTTTTCTGCGATTTTTTCAGCCGGTTTATCTGCTGGTTTTACAGATGGTTTTGGTTCAGTTTTAGCAGCTGATTTTTCAACTGACTTTGCTGCTGTTTTGGTTTCAGCCTTGGCAGCTGGCTTTTCTACAGGTTTTGTTGCCGCTGTTTTTTCATCTTTTTTATCAGTTTGCGGCTTAACTACTGCCCCTGCTGTTGCAGCTTTCTTGGCATCATTTTGTTCCATCCGTTTTCTTACTCCTGCAGCTAACGGTGGTGAAAATGCAGGTGCTAAGATACGTTTACATAAGAGGGTTTGTAATGCGATATTGAATACAAATCCGGCGCCTTTTTGCGCTTTAGCCAGATTTTTAAATCCTTGTTTTTCATAACGTGCAACAGTTTTGTTCATTAAATAGTCGGTTTGGGGTTTCATTAATGCAAACGCTAGTGCGCCTGATAAACTAAAACATGTTACAAAGAAGTCATATATACCAACAAATCGTTTCTTGTCATTAGACATATCCTGATTTGTTAATGTCATGAGCGGATAGAAAATCATACAGGTTAATTCTTTTGCGGAATTTCCTACAAGATTAACAATACTCTGTGCTGTCCTTAGTTTTTTAAGTTCTTTATGATCTCTAAGATGTGGTTTTACATAATATTTTTCAGCTAATGGGCTAAAAATATGTTTAAATGGGAATAAAAGTCCCTTATAGAATGTTGAGGCAGCCTTTGAGTTTAATCTATCATTTTCAGTTGACTTTATTACCTCTTTATAACCATTATTTATTCCATCCTGAGCTGCTTTTGCATATTTTAAAAGTTCATCTTGCTTTATAATTGGGGTACTGGGAAGTTCTTTTAATGCAACACCTGCAAAAGACATATTCTGGTTAGATTTTAACTTATTATTGGTTTTAATACTGCCAGAGGAGAAATTGACAAGGTTTTTACTTCTGATATCCATTATTGTACTCCTCCTTTCTCAGCATTATTTTGTTCATTATTTTGTTGTTCCTTATATTTTCTGACACCTTCATCAGCAAAACCTTGTTTTACACCCATAACTTTCTTCATCATTTTGCCATATATAAATGTCAGTGCAATAAGAGAAATAGCCTGCGATACAGTTGAATTTAGGAATACCTGGCCCATATTTTTGGTAGCTAAATTTCTACGTTGAACAACAAAAGTTTCATGTGCAGCTTCTTTTAACTCACCTAAGCCAGCATTGTCCATAATGTTTTCGTAATGGACTTTTTCTGGACCTTCTACAGCAGTTTTTACTTTGTCGCTTACAAATTCCATAATGTTTGTATTTTTCTTGAACGGATCTTTTTCCAGTTGTTCTTTGGTATATTCTTCAAGTTTATTTAAATCTTGTTTCAACAGCAGTTGCCTTGCATATAATTGTGGTTTTTCAAATAAACTAAACTTCAAGCCGTTACCATCTTTCATCTTGGTTTCAACAGTATTTAATTCAGATTTAAGATAATTTACAGCTTTTTTCTTACTATTTGCTAAGCCACTTTCCCCTAATCTTTCAGATAAACTCTTGACCTTTTCACTATATGCTTTTTTAGTTTTTACATCATCAAATTCAAGAACTTTACCATTACTCTTTATGTTGTCCAGTAAACCAAATTTTCTCATTTCAGGAATAGCAGTCTTAACAAGTTTGTCTACTGTTAGTTGAGCTCCGAATGTTGTCAGGAATGACAGTGGCTGCCTGAATATAGTAAATATTCTGTCTTCTTTAGATGCATCTTTTTTACCAAATGGACTAAAAAGTATAACAAATGGCATTACAACAAGTGTTCCAAATGCATAAACCATATTATTGGTTAATTCTTCACTATTTTCTTGTAATTCACCAAATTTTTCTGTTAATTTTAAGCCCCAAGGTTTTTTCTGATCATTAGCTATCTCTTTAATCTGGTTAATATGTGATTGTCCTGTCTTATTAAATTTAACTAATTTATCAGCTTCTTTATATAAAGGAGCCTTATTCTTTATAGACAATGCTGCAGAACCTACCAGAATCGTGTATGCAGCAAGCGCGAACAGATTTGCTGATGTGTTAAATATTTTTACTTTGTCAATACCCTTCTTTTTTTCTTCAGCTTTATTTGAAGATGGGGGTGGTGTTTGGCCGAAAAAAACATCTTTCTTCTGTGGATTTACTAATACTGGATTAGTAGTCGAGGTTAAGTGTTTTTTTCGGGTACGAGGATCAGCGTTTTGCTGAACCCCCTGAGAAATCTTACTTTCCACTAACATACTTGTAACCTCTATCTCTAATTAACTATAACAAATATATATTTTTTAACAATTATTTTCATATTGAAAAACTAAATAACCGGGAGAATCTTTGACCTTAAAGTTACATAAATTAATTTTCATAAAATAGCCTCCAACTGCACTATATTGTAAATATTACTTATTTTAAAAATAAAATAATATAATTAACCACACTTAAGTTAAAACTCGAAAAAATTTTTTGTGCCACTTTTTCTCGAATACAAAAATATATTGCAACACTTTGTTACAATAAAATATAATATTCTAGCATTATAAAAATAATAGCTACCCAAAAACCGCTTGGCTAGCTAAAAACAAATAAAATCATTATCATATTTATGGAGTTTTGCTGAATGAATATACAAGACCATTGCATAACAAGAAAAAACAAATTTTCTAAGTTATACAATGGTCTCTTTATGATGTTAACAGTTTTAATGCATTTTGATTGAACATTAATTACTATAGTCGCTGGTCTTTTTAAATCAAAAATTTGCCGTTTTCATAGATTAATTTGTCATCAGCGAAGATTTTTCCACTGTTTTTCATGTTTTTGATCAAATCCCAGTGAAGTCCGGATTCGTTTTTGCCGCCAGTTTCGGGATATGAAGAACCTAAAGCCATATGGATTGATCCGCCAATTTTTTCATCAAACAGAATATTTCCTGTTACATCCTGAATCATTTCATTTGTGCCTATGGCTACTTCTCCTACAAATCTTGCACCTTCATCCTGATTAATCATATTTATAAAGAATTCTTCACCTTTTTCAGCTTCTGCATGAACAACTTTACCTTCTTCAAGTTTTAAAAAGATATTATTTACTTCATTTCCTCTGTAAATAGCCGGAAAATCAAAATAAATTTCACCTTCTGCACTGTCTTCAACAGGTGATGTAAATACTTCCCCGTCAGGAAAATTGTTGAGACCGCAGCAGCTAATCCATTTTCTGTCTTTTGTAGAGAATGTTATATTTGTTTTTTCTCCTTCAATTCTGATTTTACTTGTTTCATCCAGATAATCAACGTATTTATCCTGAATTGTTCCAATTTCTTTCCATTTTGCAACAGGATCGTCAAGATGCAGGTAACAGGCTTTGAATAAAAATTCTTCATAATCGTAGAGTGACATTTTGCCTTCCTGAGCAAGAGCGTTTGTTGGGAAATCACAGATTACCCAGCTAAGAGTACCTTCTGCAGCTCTGTTTAGAAGTTTGTTTGACAGGTGTTTTGTGGCGGCCGATCTTTTTGCCAGTTTTGACGAATCGGCTCTCGACAGACTTTTGGTATTATGAGGAGCACCTATTGAGATTATTTTATCTATTTTGTCATATTCCATCTCTGTGAAAGGATCAATATAACTTAACTGTTCATCATTAGCCAGCCTGAAAAAGCTTTCATTAATACCTTCCAGAGATGCTCTTACTACAGGAAATGCGCCTTTTTTTAGAACTTCTTCATATACAGCTTTTATCAAAGGCTGTGCAGGAGCTTCTCCCCTTATCATTACAAGATTACCCTTTTTTACGTCAGTTGAATATTCAACAAGAACCCTTGCATATTTTTGCCATATTGTTTCCATTTTTTGCTCCTTTTTATATATTAATTACTCTTAAGTATCTTGTTCCAGTCATTAACAGCCTGATCCAATGCTTGTTTTGGAGTTTTTTGTTTTAATAATGCCTGTTGCGTTGCATAATCAGCAATTTCAAACAGATCTTTCTGGTTTTCCAGAGGCGGAATAGGTGCTAATGCATTATTAAGCTGTAATGCGCTTAGTGAACGTGCCTTATCTATAATATTTTTTGTATTTTTATTCTTAAAATAGTCTGAATTAACCGCTTCTTTGCTTGAAGGCAAAATAGGTGCAAGTTTACAAAATTTAAGCTGATTTTCACTATTTGTCAAAAATAACGCAAAGTCCACTGCTTCTCCGGGGTATTTGCTCTTTATCGGGATAACAAGATTCATAAGTGCAAAATCAACTTTTCCACTGCTGCCTGTTATTTGCGGAGCAACTCTTGTCACATTATAAACCCTCGGTGCATTGTCTTTTATCATTCTTAAAAAATTAGCCCCTGTAAAGATAAACGCATTTTCTCCAGCCTGATACTGTTCCAGTGAAACCCTGTGCCCCTGGGTTAATGATTCTGGAGGTATTAATCTGTTATTGTAAAGCTCTGCCCAGAAAGTCAGTATTTTTACAGCTTCCGGTGTATTGAATAAAGCTTTGTTTCTTTCTTTATTTACTATAGGAATATTGTATTTGTTAAAAATCTTTATTATATGCCCGTCTTCTGTAAGATTTGGCATAAAAGCATACTTGCCAGTCTTATCTTTTACAATTTTGGATATTTTACCTAATTCATCATAAGTTGTTGGCGGATTATCAGGATTTAAGCCTGCTTTTTTCAGGATATCAGCATTGTACATAGTAATGGATGAAGTTATGTACCACGGAATTCCAAATGTAAGGTTACCCAGCGTAGAAGCCCCCCAGCTTTCTGGAAGATATTTATCAAAATCTTTTTTACTTACATATTTATTAAGATCAACCAGCACCCCCCTTGATGCCAGCGTTGAACCAAAACTCGGATTCATATTTATAATATCAGGCACATCATTGCTCATTACAGCTGCAAGTGCACGTTTTTCACCTTCAGAGAACGGTACATCTATCCATTTTATCTTTACATCAGGATGAAGCTTCTGGTAATCTGCTATTACACCGTTGATATATGGCGCAAAATCAGATAACTGTAGTGTCCAGAATTCTATTTCTTTATATTTGGCATGTTCAGGAGCCTTTGGTGAGCCAGTAAAAAGCACTGCTAATGCAAGTATCAACCCAACTACACTAATAATCCAGCGTAAATTCTTCAAACCTATCTCTCCAATTAAATAACGGGTGGCTTTACCAATGTAATTATTTTATCTCTATTTTTAAAAAGGGGCAAAAACTTATTTTTTTAAATAACAATCTGCTACAATCTTGATAGACAAGAGCCTCTTGACACTGGATTTTGAAGTTATGCGGCCTCATAAATATTGAAGAGGTGGCTTAAGATAACTTATGCAATCTCTTTTTTCAGTCCTGTTTTGTACAATTACCACGTTAGTTATTAAAATTCCGACAATATCATTTTAACCTTTAAATTTACGGTAAATTTAGGAGGGGATAGATGATATTCAGAATATTATTTACTTTAACGTTACTTGTACTGATAAATAATTCAGCATGTTTTGCCAAGCTTGCTCCTTTGCCGAATTCAATGTTACAGGCTAAAAATATTATAACTGCTGATTCAGCCTCATTAAAATTAATTCCCATTGCAATAACAATGACAAGACCTCTTGGAGAACAATCTTCAGGTGATTATCGTATTAGACTGGTAGCCCAGCCTGCAAAAGGCTGGTATCAACCTGTTGAAGGCAAGTTGGCATGGATACAGCCAGAAGCTAACACCAATGCGCATATAGAAGTATTTTTGCTTAATGTTCTGGATAAAAAGTTTTTGCCGAATGCTGGTGTTACTTTAAGTATATATGACTGTAATAACAAGTTAATTGAAACAAAACCCATGATAATGCTCTGGAGTCCTGATGGATATCATTACGGAAATAATTTTACCGTGACAACTCCCGGCAATTATATAGTAAAAGTAGACATAACCCCTCCAATATTTGCAAGACACAATAAACAATTAGGTAACAAATTTTTTAACACTGCAAGTGTAGTTTTCCAGAAAGTAAACCTTAAGCAGGAAGGTCGAATAAACGATTAAAATTGACTTTGGTGCGATGAAATTATTTTACTGATTTATATTTTCATCAGTTTGAGATGTTTTTAATTTGAGTTTTTCAATATTTCCTGAAATGCCATTAAGGACGTAATAAAAAATAACAAGGGGTTTGTAGCCCCTTGTTGTTTTTTGAATTTACATAATTTACAGGAAAACAGCTTTATAATTATGTTCCAATTTGCCAGCTGTTCATGTATTCAACCATTGATGGTGTTAATTTATCAATTTGAATTCCCATTGATCTTAATTTTAAAGTTGCAATTTCCTGATCTACTTCGACAGGGAGAACATGAACCTTATTTTCCAGTTTGCCTTTATTCAGGACAAGTCTTTCAACTGCTAATGCCTGATTAGCAAAACTCATATCCATAACACTTGCAGGATGTCCTTCAGCAGCAGCAAGGTTGATGAGCCTACCTTCTCCAAGTACAATCACAGCTTTGCCATTATTAAGATGATATTCTTCAAGGAAAGGCCTGATCCTGTTAGTATAAGTTGTTATTGTTTTCAATGCTTCAAGATTTAACTCAAGGTCAAAGTGTCCTGAGTTACAGACGATAGCACCATCTTTCATAGCTTTGAAATGTTCAAGGTCAATTACGTGTCTGTTTCCGGTTACAGTAATGAAGATATCACCTATTTGGGAGGCTTCTGCTATAGGCATTACTCTGAAACCATCCATAACTGCTTCAATTGCTCTTACAGGATCAACTTCGGTAACGATAACATTAGCACCAAGGCCTCTGGCTCTCATGGAAGCACCTTTTCCGCACCAGCCATAACCGACAACTACAACTGTTTTGCCTGCAATAAGTATATTTGTAGCTCTGATAATTCCATCCAGTGTACTCTGGCCTGTGCCATACCTGTTATCAAAGAAGTGTTTTGTCTGGGAATCATTTACAGCAAATGCAGGGAATGCGAGTTTTCCGTCTTTTTCCATTGCCTTTAAACGCACAATTCCTGTAGTTGTTTCTTCTGTAGTTCCGATTATGTATTTTATCTGTTCAGGTCTTTCTTTTACAAGTGTAGCTACTACATCAGAACCGTCATCAATAATAATTTGAGGTTTTGTATCAAGAGCAATGTTTACATGCTTTATATAAGTTGCTGTATCTTCACCTTTCATTGCAAATACCGGTATCTCATAATCTTTAACAAGAGAAGCAGCTACTCCATCCTGCGTTGAAAGTGGATTTGAAGCAATTAAAATAGCATCTGCGCCACCAGCTTTTAAAGTAATTGCAAGATTAGCTGTTTCTTTTGTAACATGTGCACATGCAACAAGCCTGATTCCTGCGAGAGGTTTTTCTTTTGCAAATCTTTCCCTGATCTGTCTTAAAACAGGCATATCCCTGTTAGCCCATTCAATTTGATTCTTTCCTTCCGGAGCAAGGTCTATGCTCTTAATTTCATATTTAAATTTTGATTCAGTCAACATTTTTTATCTCCACCAAATTAACTACGTAATAAAAGTATATCAGATAAAAATTTAATGAATAGTTAACAAAGATTAGCTAGGTTGTCTAATCTTTGTTAACTAATACTCAACGTAAAAGTTTAAGAAATTGGCAAAAACTCCAAAATCAAGTTGGGTTTGTATGCCTTTCTTATACTTTATTATCAATGCTTAGATATGAATGAAAAGGCTCTATCGAAAACGTCAAGCACATAATACACGATGAGATTTATTAAATCCATGATGCCTAAGAATGTTTACTGAAAAAAATGGCTTCCTAAATTTCTAATTTTTTCTACTGGCATTAATCTTACGGAGCGCATCTCTACCTGCTTTATTTTTTGACTCCTTTATTTAGTACGTAAGAATTTTTTCCGCTGCTTCTTGTCTATCAAGATTTCACAAGTAATAAAAATGCATAAGTATTTTTTATTACGTCCTTAGTATTCCTTTCTAAAAACTTGCCTGAAATTCTTTTTTAAGTAAAATTCTATGCAATGCGTGAGTAATAAAAATTGAAACTGGTAAATATTAGTTTTTAATTCATTCGTTAGATAAAATCTATTAAAAAGGATTAAAGTAATGCTAAATTCTAAATCTGATATCCTGAGTATAATAAAATCGTTTGGACTTGTATTTGGAGATATTGGAACAAGTCCTATATATACTTTTACAGTTATTTTTCTTATATTAAAACCCCATCTTATTAATATAATGGGTGTTTTATCTTTAATATTCTGGACACTTACTTTACTTGTTACAATTGAATATGCCTGGCTTGCAATGAGTTTAGGGAAGAAAGGCGAAGGGGGAACAATAGTGCTAAGGGAAATTCTTACTCCCTTACTTAAATCAGGCAGAAAGATAGCATTTATTACTTTGCTAACCTTTATAGGGGTTTCTCTCCTTATAGGTGACGGGGTTATTACTCCTGCTATTAGTATTCTCAGTGCTGTTGAAGGTATAAAATTAATACCTTCTTTTGTTAATATAGACCAGAGCGTATTGATTATAATTGCAAGTATTATTGCAATAGCTTTATTTTCTTTCCAAAAAAAGGGAACTGAAGCTGTAACGGGCTTTTTTGGTCCGATAATGGTTATATGGTTTTTAGCTCTGACAGTTTCGGGGTTAATTTCTATTGTGCATTATCCTGTCGTTTTAAAGGCCATAAATCCGATATATGCGATTAATTTTATGCTGCATCATGGTATAGCAGGATTTTTTGTGCTTTCAGAAGTTATACTTTGTGCGACAGGCGGAGAAGCACTTTATGCGGATATGGGACATCTGGGAAGATTACCTATTATCAGGGCATGGTCAATTGTTTTCTTTGCGTTACTTATAAATTATCTTGGGCAGGGCGCATTTTTAGCAATACATCCAGACACACATAATGTGCTTTTTGAAATGATAAATAATCAGTCAAGATTTTTATATATACCGTTTCTTGTTTTAAGCATTGTAGCAACTGTTATTGCATCTCAGGCTATGATTAGCGGTATGTTTTCTATTGTTTATCAGGGCATAACTACGAGAATTATGCCTATGTTCAAAGTCGACTATACGTCCGCTGAACTTAGAACACAGATATATATAGGAACTGTTAACTGGTTTTTACTTATCTTTGTTTTGTTTGTTATGTATAATTTCAAGGAATCCAGTAATTTAGCTGCTGCATACGGTTTGGCTGTTACAGGAACTATGACTATAACAGGCATAATGATGACCTGGATATTTTTACTCAAAAAAAGCTTCTATAAAACGGGAATCGCCATATTTGTTACTATTATAGATTTTATATTCTTATCTTCAAATATGCTAAAAATACCGCACGGAGGATACTGGTCAATTATAATTGCCACTATTCCTCTATTAGTTATACTCATTTACACTAACGGTCAAAAGCAGCTTTACAAGAAGCTTGCTCCAATGGATCTTGATGTATTTCTTGAAAAGTACAATAAAGTTTATGAAGAATCATACAGAATCAGAGGTACAGCTCTTTATTTCGCCAGAAATATAAGAAAAATTCCTCCGTATATAACAAGAACTATGTTTGTAAACAATATCCTTTATGAAGATAATATAATTGTTTCGATAAACCAGATTGATGAACCATTTGGCATAACCCCATACTTTAAGGAGACCCTGTCAGAGGGACTTAGAAAGTTTCAGATTGATGTCGGGTACATGGAATTGATTAATGTGGAACATATTCTCGAATACGCTGGAATTGACGAAAAAGTTATATTTTACGGGCTTGAAGAAATAGCAACAGATAACATCGTCTGGAGAATCTTTGCCTTTATAAAGAAAAACACACCAGCTTTTGTACAGTTTTATGAATTGCCTACAAACAAGCTACATGGTGTTATTACAAGGATTGAGATGTAACATGATTCGCTAATTAATATAGAAATTTGAAATTATAACTTTACCTGTTAAAATTTGAAAATAGAAATAGTTTTATAATAAGAAGTTTAAAATGACAGAAATAAAAGCCGATTTTGCAGGCATAGTAAAGTCTCTCGGGTTAGTATTTGGAGATATCGGGACAAGTCCTATATATACTTTTACAGTTATATTCCTGCTCTTACCCAAAACAGTATCTAATATAACAGGTGTATTATCGCTCATTATATGGACATTAATATTAGTTGTTTCAATTGAATATGCATGGCTCGCCATGAGTTTGAGCAAAAAGGGTGAAGGTGGGACGATTGTTCTTCGGGAAACTCTTTTGCCTTTGCTAAAAACCGGAAGACAGGTTGCTATAGTTTCTTTTTTAACATATACAGCCATATCACTGATTATGGGTGATGGTGTTATTACACCCGCAATTAGTATCCTCAGTGCGGTTGAAGGTATGTTGCTTATTCCGGGATTTGAAGCAACTCCCCAAATTGTACTGATTATAATTGCTGCAATTATTGCGATTTCTCTTTTTGCGTTTCAAAAGAGAGGAACTGATAAAGTAGCGGGAGCATTTGGTCCTATTATGCTGATCTGGTTTATTGTACTTGCAATAACCGGTTTTGTTTCCATTATTTATTATCCTGAAATATTAAAGGCAATAAATCCGTATTATGGTGTTAAATTTATAGCTGTTCATGGAATGGCAGGGTTCTTTGTACTTTCAGAAGTTTTGTTATGTGCGACAGGGACAGAGGCACTTTATGCAGATATGGGACATCTGGGAAGGTGGCCTATTATAAAGGCATGGTATTTTGTTTTAACAGCTTTACTACTTTGCTATATGGGTCAAGGTTCGTTTCTTGTTCACCATCCGCAGGCAAATAATATCCTGTTTCAAATGATATTTGATGAGATTAGATTACTTTATATTCCGTTCCTTATATTAAGCATAATTGCGACAATCATTGCTTCTCAGGCAATGATCAGCGGTATGTTCTCTATTGTTTATCAGGGCATAACCACAAGGCTTCTGCCTATGTTCAAGGTTGATTACACATCAACCCAGCTTAGGTCGCAGATATATATCAGTTTTGTTAACTGGTTTTTACTTGTACTGGTTTTGATTGTTATGTTTATATTTAAAAAATCCAGTAATCTTGCTGCTGCATATGGCATGGCAGTAGCTGGAACAATGACGGTTACCGGAACATTCATAACAATGATATTTTTCTTCAGAAAGAAAAAGGCGTTTACACTTCTTGCTTTCTCGCTTTTCCTTGTAAATCTTTCTTTCCTGATCTCAACAATGTATAAAATACCTCATGGAGGTTATATTTCACTTGCAATAGCTTTTATTCCGTTAAGTATGATTTTAATTTATACAGCTGGACAAAAGAAGCTATATAGTGAGTTAAATCCTATGGATCTTGATGTTTTTCTGGAAAAATTTGAGAAAGTCTACAAGGAATCATACAGAATAAGGGGAACAGCTCTTTATTTTGCCAGAAATATAAGAAAAATACCTCCTTACATTGCAAGGACAATGTTTATAAATAATATTATTTATGAAGACAATATTATTGTTTCTATAAATCAGATTGACCAGCCTTTCGGGGTAACTCCGTATTTTAAGGAAACTCTGTCAGAGGGCTTAAGAAAGTTTCAGATTGATGTAGGATATATGGAAGTCCTCGACATGGAACGTATTCTTGAATATGCAGGAATACATGAAAAAGTTATATTTTACGGACTTGAAGAAATAGCTACTGATAATCTTATATGGAGAATATTTGCAGTAATAAAGAAACTTACACCAACATTTGTCCAGTTTTATGAATTACCGGTTAATAAGCTACATGGTGTTATTACAAGAATTGAAATGTAGTAACTGCTTTCGATTCTTCTTAAAAGATTTTATGTTAAATTAAACTTGTTCACTGTATAATAAAAATAAATATACTTTATTTCCCGGAGGATATAATGTTAACGTTTTCATTAATAATACAAATTATTACAGGCGTATTACTTGTTTTATTCATACTTGTCCATTCTCCAAAAGGTGATGGCATGGCATCTATCGGCGGAGCTTCCCAGTTGTTTTCAAGCCCCAAGGGAGCTGAAGCCGGCCTTAACAAAGTAACTGCTGCCTGTGCTGTTATATTTATATTTACATCAATTTTATTAGGCTATCACATAATAAAATAAGCTTTTTTAATTCCTGTTATAATAGGCGATAAAAAGTTTTTACTTAAATCCAGCACTCCCAGCTCCGCATATCACGTTAAAAAAATAAAAGTGGTATACATTGTCTGGCAGATATGTGTGTGAGGGGATTTATTTTGATTTTGATAATTTCTCAATTACTTTAACATCACCTGACATCCATTTTAAGTTTTCTTTTATGGTTTCCAGATGTTCTATTAATGTTTGTATATGGTTATAGATATACTTTAATTTTTCGTCATTTTTCATTTTTATACCTTTCATTAATATGGTATTATTAACTTTAAATGAATACACTAAAATTAGCCCTAAGCCAAAATAGGGCAATAATATTTATTGTTTATTGTTAAATTAGAAATTTACTTTTTGCATTTTAACTATAAACGAGAATAAAGAATATGTCAAGCAAAAAATTGTCATATATCAAAATAAGGTTGCAGCAAGAATATGCCGATTGTTACAGATAAAATAAATAAAATACTGGACGAAAAAAATTTAAATATTTATCAACTTAATAAATTAATGGATTTTTCGGATGGTGCTTTAAGAAAGATGATAAGTGCTAAAAGTCATTTTTCAGAAAAAGCAGTAAAAAAGCTTTTACCTGTTCTGGAAGTTTCAAGGGAAGAATTTGAATGCTGGGTTCTGGCGGATAAGTATCCAAGGGAAGTATTAAAACTTGCTATTGATAATAAAAAGAAATTCCCGTTCAAAAGAAAGTCAATTCTTACCGTTAAAATTGATGAAATTTTGCAGCAAAAAAACATGTCAAGAACCGCCCTTGCAAAAGAAATAAATTACAGCCAGAGCGGTTTAAACAGAATGATTACAGGAAAAATAAATATGTCAACACCTGTCATCGCCAAAATTTCTGAAGTGCTCGGGATTCTTCAAAACAACATTCTCAGCTGGATTCTGGCAGACAGATACAGTTTGCAAATCCTAGAAATGGCATGGGCTTGTAGTGATTGTTGAGAGTTTTAATTTTATATTTTTTAAACATTCCCAAAAACTGTGAAACTAGAAAGCATAACAAGGATTGTTTATTCTAAACGGTGCGCTGTGCACACCCTACAGGACTGGATTCTGGCAGACAGATACAGTTTGCAAATTCTAGAAATGGCATGGGCTTGCAAGGATTGTTGAGAGGCAAAAGCATAACCAAGATAATTATTTTAAATGGTGCGTTGTGCACACCTTGCAGGACTAAAATTGACCCTATTATACTGGTGTGACCAAATTAATTGCAACATTTGTTTTAAATTTATGCCTACCCAAAATAATAATGTAAATTTATATAACAAACATCTTAATCTATAGTAGTGTTTTTTATATTTGTTGAGTAAAATTAACTAATCCATAGTAGTACAATATTTTTGTTGTATCTGACTAATTGGAGTAAACTTTGTAAAGTAACATATTTCTGGCCAGCAATATGTTACTAAGTTTATCTTTGTATAAACAAAAGTAACAAGCAGATCAGTTAAATGTTTAATTATAAAGTTAACGAGATATTCTATCATAAATGATATTATATCATAAGTTATCAATCTTGTTTTAGTAGGGTTAAGGTGTAGCTTACATTAATTGTAAGCCTTGCTACCTAGAGGAGAGCGAAAGGATGCCCTACAGTCCTATGAGCTAAGCTCTCTCCTCTTAGGAGGAAGTTTGAAAAAAATATATCATTATATAAAAAAGAAAAAAGATTGGTATTCAAAGGTTAGAATTCGTGCTCATTTAGATTTGATAAAATCTCGTAAAGTAGCTTGTTATATTATTAAACATGAAAATGTCATAAAACATAAATTTTATCCTTTTTTGAATTTTACTATCAAAACTTTTAAACTTCAAAAAAGACTTGAAAGAGAAATTCAATGTTTAGACAAAAGTGAAGCTTATAAACTTAGAGAAATTAACTATTCCTGCCACTCTGATGCATACATATTTTCATATTACAATAGTTTATTAATAGAAAAGTATGAAGACTTTTTAACAAATAATAAGTTAGATAATATTATAGCTTATCGTTCAATAAAAAAGAAAGATTCAAAAGGAAATATAAAAGGAAAATCAAATATTGATTTTGCTGCTGAAGCTTTTCTTGAAATTGAAAAAAGAAAAGAATGTTATTGCCTAGGTATTGATATCACAAAGTTTTTTAATAATATTGGTCATGATTATTTATATAATAATTTGTCCAAAATATTAAAAGTTGAAAAACTTGATAAAGATTGGTATCAAATTTATAAAGTTTTAACGGATTTTCATTTCATTAAACTTGATAAATTTTTAAAAAACGAACATATAAATTTAACAAAAAAAGAATTATTGGGAAAAAATAATATAAAGAAAATATGTTCTGCTAAGTTATTTCGTAAAATACTTAAAGATAACAGAGATTTAATTGAAAGAAATCCAAAAATAAGTTCAAAAAAAGGAATTCCGCAAGGAACAAATATATCAGGAACTTTTGCTAATATATATATGCTAGATTTTGATTTGAGGTTAAAAAAGCATATTGAAAGAATTGATGGATATTACAGGCGATATTCGGATGATATTTTAGTTATAACAAATACATTTGACCAACTTGAAAAAATAATTAAGATAATTCAAGAAGAACTTTCAATTATTGGTTTAGAAATATCAAATGAAAAAACAATTTGTTGTAAATTTCAAGATAACAAATGTAAATCTATAAGTTGCTCATTAAAGGAAGAATCAAATAAGGATAATTTGCTTCAATATTTAGGATTTACATATGATGGTATGAATATAAGGGTTAGAAATAACACAATTGGACGATTCTGGGTTGAAGCTTTGTCACATACTAAAAATATCATATTAGATAATGCAAAACGAAATAAAAGAATTCCAATAGCTAAAATTTATGGACTATATACGCACTTGAATAATAGGAATAAAAAGGCAGAATATTTAGGTAATTTTTATGGTTATATTAGAAAGGCTCATAATACGTTTAAGGACAATTGTAATGGATGTTATGGTTTTGGTAGTAAAGTAAAAATAAAAGATCAAATGAATAATTCTTGGGATATATTACACAAATATATGAAGAAAATATGTCAAAAATACAATATTTCATCCGAATTAATTGATATTTAACACATTAACTCTTGTAGTCTTGTAGTAACGTAGTAGTCTGTAGGTTGGGTAAAACTTGTATTATAAAGCAAATACAACTCATTTTGTAGATTTTATTTACCCAACAGCTTCATTTTTAGATATAATGCAATCTGCAAAATAGCTTTATTTGTTGGGTTGAATTTTTTCAACCCAACCTACGAAACTACTGTACACTCAGGAAGAATTTTTAGCTAATGTTTCTCATGAATTAAAAACCCCAATTGCAATTATTAACGGATACACAGACGTTTTAATGGACAGAGACAAAGTAACGTAGGTTGGGTCAAATTCTTTGACCCAACAAAAACATCTAAACATCTTATTCTATGAACAAATTTTCAATGCTTTTAACTTCTTCACCACATCCCCAATGTTCTGTATAAAATTCTTTTTTAACAAATTTATGAAATGAAGAATATTTCCAATCTTTCACATTTTTAACATAACCATGTTTTACAGGATTGTAATGGATATAATCGAAATGTCTATATAAATCCTGTTCATCCTTAATTGTATGCTCCCAATATCGTCTTTGCCAAATATCTTTCTCCTTTTTGTTTTGTTGGCTTTTTGATAATTCATAATTGTTAATTGACAAAATATCTATATTTTTAGAAAAATAACTTTTAATTAACTTTATTATTTGCGGATATTCATAAATATTTTCAGGTTTAATTATTATATGAAAATGATCTGGCAAAATTACTGCTGAATATATTTCAAATAAATGAAATCTTTTTGCATTTTTAATGGATTTTCTTAATAAATTTATATTTTTTACCAAAATGTGTCGCCGTTTGCTTGTAACGACTGTGATAAAGACGTAACTATTTTCTATAAATGCTCTTCTGTAGTACATTCGTTAATTATATGTAAATTCTTTTATTAAGTCAAAATTTGACAATTTATATGCTGTAATAATGAATATTGTATTTGTTGGGTCAAATTATTTGACCCAACCTACGATATTACTACGATATTACTTGTTCTAAGGACAGCGGAAAAAATTCTTCGGCTAATATTCATCTATTTTAACCCTCCTTTATCTTATTGTAATTCAGGAGGGTTACATATTTCCATTTGTTTTTTATTTTCTAAATTTCTGGTATTTTCTTTATAAAAGTGCCTATTATATACCCTCTTTACCTGTATAATGTCTTGTTTGCTAACAGCTGCACCGTGAGTTTGAATCTCACCTCCTCCGAGTTTAAAAAAGGATGCTATAAGGCATCTTTTTTGTTATGTAGTTTTTATTATTAAAGAGAAGTTTTGAAAATCAAGTATATTCTGCATACAACATTGCAAATGCAGGCATATAAATTTAACAAAATAGCATATGACAAAATAGTTCCTAGTTTTTGCATAGAAGTTAAATTAGCTAGAGAAATAATAAGATAAATTAACGTAATAATAACGGCATTAACTTGCATTAAAGAGATAATAGATAGCATTTTTTCTCTTTTATAATGCAAAATTGCACTTACAGCAAAAATTATTATAAACGTTATAAATGCTTCTGTATTCCAAAACAGATTTATAATCATAGTACAAAGTCCTAATTAACTAATATTACTATAGTATTATAGGATTTCCGCATTCAGGAGGCAAATGCAATGTTATAACTATTTACATAATTTTCAACAATTTTATCTTGAACTTCTTTTTAATCTTTCGGTGCATATAAAAAAACATCCATAAAGGAGGTTTCACTTACTAGGAGTTGAAATTATTTGGACTGAAGAGTTGAATTAACTGTTTAAATTATTGATTAATCAGTTATGAATTTAAATCCTCAGCACGAAGTCACGTAAATACGTTTTAACCCACAATTATAAAGAAAACTTTAAATATATAGAATTTATGAACAGTTCACAAATTACTAATTTAATATAAACATAATAAAAGAGAGAAGTTTATTGATGATAGTCCGTAGCAGGGTTGAAAATTCAACCCAACAGATAAAATTTATCATTCTCATTTTTTAATCAATCATAAATCAAATGTTAATCTCTATGAAGTAATAGCATTGTCAATATGTTGCAAACAGGTCGTATTCGCTGGCTTTGGTAATTTTAGCATTAAATATGTCTCCGGGCAGAACAGCTTTTTCTGTGTCCAGATAAACAAGTCCGTCTATTTCAGGTGCATCTCTGTAGCTTCTGCATATTATTTTGCCTGAAGAAGTTAAAGATTCAACAATAACAGGGATTGTTTTACCTGTAAAAGACTCATTTATCCCTTTTGAAATTTGCTGTTGTAACCGCATAAGCGCTTTATGCCGTTCCTTTTTGATTTTTGCAGGAATCTGGCCTTTCAAGTGGTAAGACCCTGTGTCTTTTTCTCTTGAATACTGAAAAACGCCCAATTTATCGAATCTTTGTTTTTCAATAAAATTGTACAGGTGTTCGTAATGCTGTTCACTTTCACCGGGGAAACCTGTAATAAATGCTGTTCTTATTGCAACATCAGGGATATTGTCCCGTAATTTTTTAATCAAGTCAGAATTATCAATAGCAGGCCTGTTCATGAGTTTTAATATTTCAGGATGACTGTGCTGAAGAGGAACATCAATATATTTAACCACTTTGTCAAGGATTGCCACAGTTTTAATCAATTTATCAGTAATCAGTGACGGATAAGTGTACATGATTCTTATCCATGAAATTTCTTCAATATCGTTAAGTTTCTGGAGCAATTCTACAAGTGAAGGCTTGCCATAAATGTCTTTGCCGTAACTTGTTGTATCCTGTGCTATTAATACTATTTCGCTCACGCCTTTTTTACCAAGTTTTCTGGCTTCTTTAACAATAGATTCAATAGCCCTGCTTCTATAACTACCCCTTAATTTGGGGATTATGCAATAAGAACAGGAATAATTGCAGCCTTCTGCTATTTTTATATAGCAACTAGCCCCGACAGTTATTTGAAACCTGTCAGCTTCTTCATTATAAGTATATTCTGGCAAATCTTTTACACTGTAGATTGCTCTCTTTTTTTTGCTGATAGAATCTACAATGTTACATATATTGTCTATATCACTTGTCCCAACAATAGCAAGAGCTTCAGGAACAGCTTCCATAAGTTCCTGCTTGTATTTTTGAGCAAGACATCCTGTAATAATAAGTTTTTTGCCGGATTCAGCAATTCTAACAATTGCTGCAACTGATTCTTTCTCGGCTTCTTTAATGAAAGAACAGGTATTAACAAGTATAATATCAGCCATTTGTTCGTCAAGGCTGATATTGTAACCGTTTTTATGTAATATTCCAAGCATTACCTCGGCATCAACCAGATTTTTTGCACAACCGAGATTTATTAATCCAATTGTTGGTTTCAAAATTATTCCTTTGTTAGAATGAGTTACTTAAAAGCTACACGAAAGCTTCTCGCTTTCTCGTTTACGCTTTTACTTCACTCCACCGCTATCTATAATTTGTAAACTGAAGGGCTATGTTATATTCATCCTGCTTTTCTTTAAGCATCTGTATAATCTTTTGCAGGTCATCCCTGTTTTTACCTGATACTCTTACCTGATCTCCCTGAATTGCAGCCTGCACTTTTAATTTTGTTGCTTTAATATCAGCCACAATTTTCTTAGCCAGTTCCTGTGATACTCCCTTTTTAAGCAGAAAAGCTTGTCTGACATTGCCGCCGAGAGCATTTTCTACTTTTTGGGGATCCAGTATTTTTATACTCAAATTTCTTTTTGCTAACTTTGAATATAATATATCCAGAATATTTTTAAGTTTTAATTCATCCGAACTTGTTATTATAATGCTTTTGTTAGCTTCAAGTTCAATCTCACTGCCGCTGCCCTTAAGATCAAAGCGGGAGTTGAGTTCTCTTTTTGTCTGATCAACTGCATTAACCAGTTCCTGATGATCAAATTCCGAAACTACATCAAAACTTTCATCTTTCGCCATAATTAATTCCCTTATTTCATATCCATTAATAAGTTAACAAAAATTATTTACTATGACAAGTCAAAGAAATATTTAAGGTATCACCTTTATTGATACAAAGCCTGAGCTGAGCAACCAAGCCCACCAGTATTGCACTTTCCATCAATAAAACTACTATTTTTTGTAACTGGTATTAACCTATTTTTTGTTACAACAGCTAAAAAGATATCCCTTCCATATATATTAGGTTTTTTAAAACCATTAACATCAACTATAATAAACCCGCATGATTCATTTCCAGCTCCCAGCCCCCGATCTGTGCTGCAGTTATCCTTATATTCACCAGAGAAACCAATCAAAGTTCCATCACTCAGTATTAGTGCAAAATTATACCAAACAAAATTTGTTATTGGAGTTCCTTGTATATTTTTAACACTGCCATCTGCTTTATGCCAACAATTACCGGGTAGTTGTGAAGAGGTACAGAATTTTAAATAATTTAAATAAGGTTTATAGAAGTAAACAATGTGTTTACCGCTATTATTATTAAAAGAGAAAACATTTACAAGTGAACCACCATTATCATTTACGATTAATTTTGTTGCATTAGCCAATATCCCAAATTCTTTTTTCCAAGCTGTTTTTAATTCAGCATCCTGAGTCTCATTAATAATAGGAGGTACTACTATAGATGCAACCGTCCCTATTACCAATAGTACCATTAATACTTCTGCTAGAGTAAATGCAACAAATCTTTTATTTTTTGTACAATAACTTAAATACATTTATGTTTTACAAAATAAATTAAGTTTAACAAATACATTATTACTATAAATAATATATTTATTCAAGCTTATAATTTATAAAATAAAAATGTTCTTATACAAAATTCAGAATAATTGACTGAAGCACTCCAAGAACGAGAAATAATACTATTGGTGAAATATCAAAACCTCCCATAGGCGGTATTAATCTTCTAAAAGGTTCTAACATTGGCTCTGTTATATCGTGCAGAATTTTAAACGGCTGATCATACCAGTTGATATTAGGAAACCAGCTTAATAAAATCCTTATAATTAAAACAAGCTCTATCAAATTAAATAATTGATTTATTGCCTGATATAAACTAATCATTCCTTATAATTCCTCCCTTATTAGTTTTTATAAACGAGAATGTTCAAGTACATGCCCGCATTCACATCTGGTTCTTTCTGCAGGAATTTTTTCTATTATTGAGAACAAAAGCTTTCTGAGTTTTTCATTGTTATCAAGGAAAACCTTAATGACTTCAGAGTGGCTTACAGGAGATACATCACCGACAAGTCCTGCATCATAGTCTGTGATTAACGAAATATTTACTACGCACATTTCAAGTTCTCTTGCAAGATATGCCTCTGGATACTGGGTCATATTAATTACTTCCCAGCCCATAGCTGTGTAAAATTTGGATTCTGCCTTTGTACTGAATCTTGGCCCCTGAATGGCAAGAATAGTTCCTGTTTCATGCGCTGTAATCCCGAGTTCTTTTGCTGATGTTATTGCAAGTTCTCTCAGCTCAGGGCAATAAGGATCGGCAGGGCTGACATGAGTTGCAATTGGCCCTTCATAAAATGTATCAGGCCTTCCCCAGGTTTTATTTACAAACTGGTCACAAATTACAAAATCACCGGGTTTGATGTGCTTTTGAAGGCTTCCTGCCGCACATGGACTGAATATCCTTGTTACGCCAAGAGATTTCATAGCCCACACGTTTGCTTTATAGTTTATCAAGTGAGGTAAAATGCTATGCTTTTTGCCGTGTCTTGGAAGAAAAGCAACACTTTTACCTGCAATTTTTCCTATTGTAATATCATCGCTGGGAGCTCCATAAGGTGTTTCTATTTTAACTTCCTGAACATCTTCCAGAAAATCATAAAACCCTGACCCGCCAAATACACCAACTTCTGCCTTATATTCTCCGTTTTTAATCATTTTCTCTCCTAATTTAAATATAATCTTCTGTCTATTTAATAATGCATAAATCTTTGTGTCAAATTGTTACATAAATAATTTAATCGAAAAACTTATGGATTAAAACCTGTAATTATACAATAGTACTATCAAAATCAAAATATAGACCTTCTTTATTATAATACATACTCAAACAAGAATAAAATTCTCCTAACCGAGCAGAGATCGCTGGAATATACATAAAAAAATCATCAAATTATTATCGGAAAGTATTATTCTTTATAAATTTATTGTCGTGAGTTCTACTAAATGATCTTGGCCTATTGTTTATTTAAAAATAGTTAAATATGCCTTAAACTTTATACATATGTGGCTCAAATTATCCTGTGAAAATATATAGAGTTATATAATGCGTGTCAGACGTATATCAGGAGGGAGAAAAATGATTGCAGGGCAAAGAAGATACGGAGAAGGAACCTCAAATTCAAATGTAATGGAATTTAGAAACGTATCTAAAGATATTCTCCCATGGCTAGAAAAAATAGCTGTAGAGAATAATTGCAGAATAGAGAAAAAAGAATGGCGCAGTAAGTATAACAGCTATGTTGTATATGACTATGAGCCATTCTGTTCGGATGGTTTTGAGATAACTTTGACAGTCAGTTCAAATGCAAAAAATTATTTGAAATTTATTAAATATCTGTATGAAAATAAATTGAAAACAATTGAGTATTTGAAAAACTGTCTGGCCAGCTAGATTTCTATATTTCAAAGCCACCTTATAATCAACTGAAAAGCTTTTAATGCCTGTTAATATTGTTTGTAACCAGGAGTTTAACCTCTGGTTGCAACTCTAAAATAAAGGTATTTTAAGCTTTTTTAGTTTTTGCCACATATACTGTTATAAGGACAGCGGAAAAAATTCTTCGGCGACGCGAAGGCGGTGCGAAGCGGGAGTGACGAGCCGAAATGGCGGCGTTGGGCCGGCATTAGAGGCGCTAACTCGTTCTTATACGGCTAAGAATTTTTGTAGGCTGCTTCTTGTCTATCAAGATTTCACAAGTAATAAAAAATGCGTAAGTATTTTTTATTACGTCCTTAGCAGCATTCTGAACAGTATTCCAGTGAATTTTCAGTTGGTCTGAATTTTTTCTCTGACTTATAATTATGTAATTATGATTAATCTGGAAGAAATAAAAAATAACTTAAAAAGTGTCCAAATCGGTAAAAGAATTTTCTTTTACGAAAATATTGATTCAACTAATTCAGAGGCACAAAGATTAATTGACTCTTCAAATGCAAAATTTGGAGATTTGATAGTTGCAAAAACTCAGTGTTCAGGAAAGGGGCAACAGGGAAATTCGTGGTCATCACCGGAAGGTGGAGTGTATATAAGTATAATAACCGTTTCAAAAGGCAGTGAATTTTCTAACCTGATTACCTTTGCAGCCGGAATTGCCTGCGTAGATGCTGTATTTTCTGTGGCAGCTATAAAAACTGATTTAAAATGGGTTAATGATGTTATGTACAAAGGAAATAAACTGGGCGGAATTCTGACACAATCAGCAACGAGAGGAAATTTATCGACAAATATTACAGGAATAGGCATTAATGCAAATGCTGTAATTACAAATATAAGTAATAAAAATAAATATAAAGCAACATCTTTAACAGAATTATTGGGACAAGAAATAAATATAAACCTATTAATTGCTGAAATATGCAATTATTTTGAAAAATATTTTAATTTATACCAGAAGAGACCTGACTTAATCGTTAAAAAATGGCAGAAATATTCAAATATTAAAGATATAATTGTAAATTTTGAAGTAGAATGTAAAGAATTATCAGGTTCAGCCTGGGGCGTTGACCAGATGGGACATCTAATCGTAGTTGCAGATTACAAAGAATACAAATTAACTTCAACTAAAAATGTAGAAATTGTTTATAAGACTGTGCAAATAACATAATTACCTGCAGTAAATTTTAAAAATTGGGCAATTTTCGATAACCTCTTTTTTTTATATTAAAAACATATTAAGAGAGTGAATTCTTGTATGTTTTTTGATATAAAAGGCAATTCATCATTATAAACATCAACTTGCAATACATAATTCTGAAAATCTGTAAATAGTTGGCTGATTAATATTTATAAAGGAAAATTTTTATGATTGTTTCAAAAATTAATGAACTACCGGCAAATAAAAACTATAAGCTTATTAATCGTCAACAAGATCAGAATTTACATTATTCAAGTTATACATTTACAAGGAAAAAAAATATTAACAATAGACAGGATCAAATTTATTTCAACGGTTATTTATCTAAAGGCAAAGGTTTATTCAGACGAGCCAAGATCGAGTTTAAAAGACCACTTACATACCTTGATACAAAAGATATTATAGAAGCCAGAAAAAAACAGGCAAGAATGGTTCGTACAAACCTTATAAATACACCCGAAAGAGAAAAAATACGTAAATTAGCACTGGATAAATTTTACGGAACAGGTGCGGTTAACAAAAATAAGCAAATATACTTTGTACTAGGACCATCTGGTTCAGGCAAATCGACTGTTGTTGTTGATCCGCTTGCTGAACAAACTGGTTCTTTTATTGCTGATCCAGATTTAATAAAAGAAATTATTTTTGATATAGAAGATAAAGAAAGACCTGTTGGTGTGGTTCATGAAGAATCACGAAATATTAATACAAAAGTCATGGAAAAAGCAATGAAAAATGGCGATAATATAATTTATCCTACAACGGGTAGAAATATTGAAGAGTTACTGCATCTTTATGACAAGTTTAAAAAAGCTAATTATGATATTCATTTACGTTATGTGGATGTTTCACCAAATGAAGCTGCAAAAAGGGCTATAGAAAGATTTAATAAGACTGGACGATTTGTTGATCCACATTTTGTATTGAATGTTGTTGGTACTAAATCCAAGTCAAATTTCAATCACCTTAAAGAATTAAGAACATTTAAAGATATCGAAATTATATCAAATGAAAAAGCTAGTAATTGCACTTTTCGTAAAAATCAAATTGAAAGTGTTTTTGATTTTTATTATGCCAAATTGAATAAAATCCAATTGAAAGATTTTAGTTCTATAAAAGATTTTAATGCTACTATAGGATCAAAAACAAGACAGGCATTTAGATTAAAACAATATAAGTGCAAAAATGAGCGAACTACAAATGAAGCAAGAAGAATACTCGGAGAGTGGAAAAATTATTTAGAAAGTGATGATTGGAAAAACTTTCTTGAAAGCAAGGAATGGAAAGGTGAGCAGGAAAATGTTTATTATAATAAAGCTACACCGGCATTAAATTATATTATCTTTTCTTCAATGGTAAAAAATCTCACACCAATGAAAAATAATCTTCCTATAGATTTGGATATTGAAATACTTAAAAAAACAGCAAAAACCCTTAAAGATAATCTTGAAAAGCCTAAACCTGCTAAGTTTAATTTTCATAATGTATATAAAGAAAATATGAGGTTAAAATATACTGAAGGTGTAGAAAAATTCTATACAGACTCTAAAATCGGATATTGGATGTACATTCCCTCAAAAAGTCATAGTCTGGATAATTTCGATATAAATAAAAAGCGATTATATCTTAACAGTTGTAATACGTGGTGTGTAAGAAGACATACAAAAGCTGGGAGATACCTTGAAAATGGAGATTGTTATTTATTTATGGTAAAAGATAAAGCAAAAGTCCTGATAAAAGTTGTTAATGGCCAATTGAATGAAATACAAGGCGAGATAAATAATTGGACAATACCGATTGAATATCTTGAGGAAGTAAAAACTTTTGCTAAGAAATTAAATTTAAGTAACCGTATATATGATCCCGAAACTTTATATGGCAAACTAATGACTGCTAAATACAGGTATTTTTTCAAGAATACATAGAAAATTTACTGTTATTCCGGGTACGTCAGATCATTCCTGTACCCAGACAGAAACAGAGCCGGCGTTGCATTTAAAATTGGCCCAGCCATACTGATTTATTGTGATCCTGTTTTGGACATTTCCAAGATAATCCATGAATGTTTTGCCGGCATGTTTTTCACCTATATACATCCATTTGTAACCGGTTTCACCGTTTGTCATCAATACGGCGAGTCCTGAGTCCTGTATTTCATCTATTCCTTCTCTTGTCCAGCCGATAGTATTCGGATGATCAAAATAGTCATGTTGGTTTCCGTATGCGTATAACTTTCTGGCTGCAAGCATTTCCTTTAGTCCGGGTATAGCAGGCATATAAATATCGTAATAATTCCCGTCCCTGCCTTTATCCTTGTAATTTGCGCCAAAATAATCAGTATAAAATACGCATGGATAGCCTTCCTGCCTTAATAATATAATTGAATACGCTAGTGGTTTAAACCACGGATCTACAGTATTTTCAAGAGCCTGAAGAGGCTGTGTATCATGATTTTCAACAAAAGATACAGAAAGCGTAGGCTGTTCTTTAGTCAGAGTATTATCTAAAATACTCCTCATATCATAATTATTGAAAGATTTTGATGCTTTATGGAAATTATTTTGCAGTACAAAATCAAATAAAGACACTTTGCCTTCTGTTTTTGCAATGTAATAATGCAATTCGTCCGAATTTTCCCTGTTAGAAGGGACATATTCTCCCACAAAAAACAGGTCTTTACCTAAACCAAGTTTATTAATATAGTCAACATAGTCTCTTATAAAGCTAAATCTTATATGTTTTAGTGCATCAAGCCTGAGACCATTTATAGAAGTAACATCAAAGTACCATTTAACCCAGTTTTTTAGTTCATCAACCACACCAGGATTCTGAAAATCTACGTCAGCACCCATTAGAAAGTCGTAGTTACCTTTTTCGTAAGAGACTTCCCATTCCCATCCCGGACCTCGCTGGTGAAATTTAAAAATCCTACTTTGTTTAGTCCAGTCATCATAGTCAACACCGCTAAAGTGGATACTGCTTAGTTTAAAGTTAGAGTATTTATTATTTCTGCCGTCAAAGTTAAATCTTGTCCATGGTTTAATCCACTTTGCCCCTGTCGTTTCTCTGTTTCTGTCATTCCAATCAACGGGTACGGCTGATACACAGCTTTCGACTTCATCTGCGCCAAGTCTGTGGTTTAAAACAGTATCTGCATAAACCTGTATTTTATTTTCCTGTAGCTTGCTTATTGCTTGTATATATTCATCTTTTGTTCCGTATTTTGTTCGTACAGAACCCTTTTGATTGAATTCGCCAAGGTCATAAAGGTCATACACTCCATATCCAACATCATAGGTGCCACTTTGGCCTTTGTATGCAGGAGGCAGCCATAATGCAGTTATTCCCTGCTCTGATAATGATTGTGCCCTGGATTCCAAATCTTTCCAAAAAGTTCCATCCCCGTTAGAATACCAGTGAAAATACTGCATCATTGTTCCATTAAGCATATATAATTATCTCCCCCTCAACAATCCTTAACCATTATATTTATTAAAATTATATTTACAAAAACTTTAAAAACAAGTAATTTTTTAGTAATAAGGACTGCAAAAAAAAATTCTTCGGCGACGCAAAGGCGGCGGCTAAGAATTTTTTAAATTTATATATTTATATATAATTATTGAGTGCGTTTACTATAGCAAGATTTCACTAGTAATAAAAAATGCGTTAGCCATTACATTTACCAAACTATTTTGCTTAAATGTAATGTAATGGCTTTAGAAGAATCAGCTTTCAGGAGATTTTCGTGTAGAAATCGGTTTTTCAAACTGATACCGAATAAGTTCCATTATATCCCATGTATTTTGATTATCCGCTATAGGTGTGAGTTTTGTGTCATAAAGATTGGAATCCTGTTGTTTTAAATATTCGGAAATTTCTATAGCACCATCAATACTGCCTTTTAGTGCAGGCAGCAGCATGTTATTCATATCTTTCTTTGTTAAATATATAGTATATCCATCTACATTAAGTATATAACGTTTTTCTTTTCTGTTAAATTCAAGAGTGACGTCATGTTTTCTTAATACCACGACTGTTGCCTCCTATTTAAACGAGCCCTTCTTTAATTGCTTTTACTGCGGCCTGAGTTCTGTCATCTACGACAAGTTTTTGTATTATATTGCATACATGCGCTTTTGCAGTATGTTCACTTATATTTAATTCCTGCGCAATTTCACTATTTGATCTTCCTTCTACAACCAGTTTAAGAACTTCATATTCTCTTTCTGTTAAATTAGCATGTTCGGCTTTAAAAGTTGCTCTGGATTGAGGTTTTTCCTGTAATAAGCCCGGATTTTTTTCCATTACAATTTTTGCGATTGCAGGATCAAGCCAGACAGCACCATCTTTTACTGACTGAATAACCATTATTAAATATTCAGTTTTAATATCTTTCATCGCATAAGCATTTGCACCTGCTGACATAGCCTGCATTACTTCATTTTCGTCGTTGTGTGAAGTCAGAACTATTACCTTTATATTTGGGTCAAATTCTTTTATTCTTCTGGTAGCTTCTATTCCGTCCATTATTGGTAAGCCGATGTCCATCAGGACAACATCAGGTTTTAATTCTTTAGCCAATTTTACAGCTGTTTCACCGTCTTCCGCTTCTCCAATTACATCTAAATTCGGGTATTCGTCAAAAATTGCTTTTAATCCCACTCTTAACAATTTATGATCTTCTACCATTAATAATTTAATCTTTTCAGGCATAAAAAATCCTCATTGATTTTTCTTATCTGTTTTTATTTTGAATTATCATTATCGCATTAGCCAAAACATAAACATCAGTCATTTATCTAAGCCAACTAATATTATTTCCTGTGGTTACGGATAAAACATAATGTCTAAAAAATTAAGCTGACAAAATGTTTTATTTATATCAAAATTAAAATTGTTAAAGTTGGTGAAAACAGCGATAATATAAATATTTTTAATTTGTTAAAGAGTTTATAGGAATTAAATATATGAGCGCACTTGATTCAGTACTGATACCGATAATAAATTTTATTGAAGTAACTATAAGAAATATGGGACCGTTTGGGATAACATTACTAATGGCTATAGAATCTGCCAATATACCACTTCCAAGTGAAGCTATCTTACCATTTGCAGGATATCTGGTAAGTATAAATGTATTAAATTTCCATGTTGCGGCATGGGCGGGTGCATTTGGATGTGTGGTCGGGTCTGTTCCTTCTTACTATCTTGGATACTTCGGTGGCAGGCCGTTTGTGGAAAAATATGGAAAGTGGTTTCTTGTAAGCAGAAAAGATCTGGATACAGCAGACAGGTGGACACAAAAGTATGGAGATGCTGCCTTTTTTATTTGCAGGATGCTGCCGGTTGTCAGAACGTTTATTTCGCTTCCGGCCGGAATTTTGAAAGCAAACTTCTCCAGATTTATCTCTTATACATTTCTGGGTTCTCTGATATGGAGTTATGTGCTTGTATTTGTCGGCTTTAAACTTGGCGAACACAGGGAACAGCTAAAAGCAATCTGGCATCAGTTCGATATTTTAATTGTGGGCATACTCTTTATATTGTTTGTAATTTACATATACAGGCATGTAAAACATTTAAAAGAAAGTTAATGAGTATATTTTATTATAGTAATTTATGTTTGAAGTGGATCCCGATAGTTGGACAAATTTGTTAGAGATTTAAGATAAAATATTTGCTCTATTGTAATAACATTTTCTTACCTAAATTAACACAAAATCATTATCTGGAATATTT
>Ga0074193_1001410_pt1 | contig 29362 bp, 28 predicted proteins | sample EPASupsiteHSE605_FD_64523 | JGI IMG/M metagenome (GOLD analysis project Ga0074193, IMG submission 64523) | Bioremediated contaminated groundwater from EPA Superfund site, New Mexico - Sample HSE6-05 | ecosystem: Environmental > Aquatic > Deep subsurface > Groundwater > Contaminated ... | reverse complement strand
CATAGCCATTTTCTATCAATTCCCGCATGTAGCGATAGAAGAAAGTCAGCAGAAGAATCCTTATATGGGAGCCGTCCACGTCAGCATCGGTCATGATAAAAAGCTTGTGATAACGGGCCTTCTTAATGTCGAAATCTTCCCCTATACCCGTGCCCATTGCGGTTATTAGATTACGAATCTCTTCGCTGGATAAAACCCTATCCAGGCGTGACTTCTCAACATTCAAAATTTTGCCTCTTAAGGGCAGTATGGCCTGATAGGTCCGATCCCGGCCCTGCTTGGCTGAGCCACCGGCTGAATCACCTTCAACTATAAATAGTTCTGACTGAGCAGGATCGCGGTTACTGCAGTCAGCCAGTTTCCCTGGCAAAGAGGTTGATTCCAGCGCGCTCTTACGCCGGGTGAGTTCCCTGGCTTTCCGAGCTGCTTCCCTGGCACGCCGCGCTGAGATGGCCTTCTCTAACAGCTTTTTGGCTGTAGTCGGGTGTTCATTTAGATAATCGTCAACGCTTTCGTAAACAGCACCGTCAACTACGCCCCTGATATAAGTGTTGCCCAATTTTGTTTTGGTTTGACCCTCAAACTGAGGATCTTTAACCAGCACCGAAATTACTGCTGCAACACCCTCTCGGATATCTTCCCCAGCCAAATTAGCTTCATTCTCTTTAAGGATATTATTCTTTTTAGCATATTCGTTAATAACCCGTGTTAGGGCATTCTTAAAGCCGGTCTCATGGGTTCCGCCTTCTTGAGTACGGATATTGTTAGCAAATGAATAGATGTTTTCACTGTAGCCGCTGTTGTACTGCAAAGCTACCTCAACTACCACATCATCTTTTTTAACCTCAAAATAAATGGGTTCTGTATTTACTACTTCTTTACTCTTGTTAATATAGACCACAAAGTCCTTCAGCCCGCTCGAATTAAATTCTTTCCGGAATACTTCTTCCTGCCGCGCATCGTTGAATACGATATGTAATCCTTTATTGAGGTACGAAAGTTCCCGTAATCGTTGTATAAGTATATCTCTGTCAAAAACTGTTTCCTCGAATATCTCAGGATCGGGGAAAAAATGAATGGTAGTTCCTTTTTCATCAGTTGCATCCAGGGTTACTAACCCATTTACAGGTTTACCTCTTTCATAATCTTGTTTATAGGTATGCCCGTCCCGCCGAACAATAACCTCCATGCATGATGACAGTGCATTTACCACCGATAGGCCAACCCCGTGCAGTCCCCCTGATATTGTATATCCGCTGCCACCAAATTTTCCACCGGAATGCAAAGTTGTCATAATCACTTCTATCGCAGGTATGCCCATTTGGGGGTGTATATCTACCGGTATTCCACGCCCATTATCTCTGACAGTAATACTATTATCAGCATTGATGCTGACTTCGATTTTATCACAGTACCCGCCTACCGATTCATCTATACTATTGTCTACAATTTCGAAAACTAGATGGTGAAGCCCTTTAGGCCCAGTTGATCCAATATACATACCCGGTCTCATGCGTACCGCTTCCAGCCCTTCAAGTACCTGTATATCAGACGCATTATACCCGTTCTCTGGTGTTTTCAAGAATTAGCCCTCCTTATGGTAATGAATAGCTCGCTTATAAAGAGTATTGGAAGATATGGGTGATAAGTAAACTTTATCATCACATACTATTAAGGCCTTTTTTTTATCAAATTTACTGATATTAATCAGCCTTTTCTCCATTTCTGCGATTTCTATTATGTCTCTTAAATCATCCGATATCGGTTCTTCAATGTTTATTATAGCAATTACGTTGTCGCCAGATATTACCTTATCATTTCCCAAATGTAAATACATATCTATGGCTCCTTTCGAAACAAACAGCCTTCTTTGACCACAAAACTTGATTCATTTATTTTATCGATATTTTCAATGTTTACGGAAGTAAGAAAAGTTTGAAATTTTGCTTCCTGCAAGTGCTTAATAAGCTGACTTCTCTTCCCTTCATCCAATTCAGCCAAGACTTCATCAAGCAGAAACACCGGATAAAACTCATTAAGCTTATAGAAGGTATACATTTCTGCTAATTTTAAGCTTATCGCCATGTTTCTCTGCTGGCCCTGTGAAGCAAAGGTGCGCGCCAGGCGCCCATCCTGATAGAAATTAATATCATCCAAATGTGGTCCCACTAAAGTTTTTCTTCTTTTTATTTCGGCACTGAGATTTTCTTCAATATGGTTTCTTAAAGCTTTCTGTAAAACATCCATATTGATTTTATCACTATCTATGGTAAAAGATAGCGCATATCTAATTTTTAATTCATTCTGCCCCTGATTTATCTCTTGATAAACCGGTCTGGTTATTTCATCCAGAATATTAATGAAATTTATACGTTGAATTATTAAACGCGCAGCATTCTCAATAAAAAGGTCATTAATAATCTTAAACGACTTTCCTATAGTTTGCTCTTTTTTTAGTAAAAAATTCCTTTTCTTAAGAATAGTAGAATAGTTATCAAGATTATAAAGGTACTCTCCAGATAACTGTTTAAGTATAAAATCTAAAAAAGCTCTCCTTTTCCCCGGTGATCCTTTGATGAGAAAAAGATCATCTGGAGTAAAGAGAACGACTCGTAATCTGTCTTTATGACTCTGCGTACTCTTTTTATTATTAATCATAGCTGTCTTTGAACTGTTAAGCTGGTATTGGAGACTGGCTTCCAGCGAACGTCCGGAAATATTATAATTGCAGCTTATAACATATCCAGACGCTTCATAGTTTACCAGATTTGCATCTGTAGCCTTACGAAAAGAATTACCTGCCGCCAGTAAGAAAATAGATTCCAAAAGATTGGTCTTCCCCTGAGCATTATCTCCAACGAAAATATTTAAACCAGGCGAAGGATTATATTCTATTTTTTTTAGGTTGCGGAAGTTTTTAACCTGTAATTTATTTATTTTCAAATAGAACAGGCACCCTTCCTTAGTTGTTGGTACGCATAGGTACTAATATATATAGATAATTCTCCTTTTCTGGATTTTTAATCAAGGCCGGGCTTAGAGAACCTGACAGTTTAATAATAATACTATCGCACTCTGTTTCGAATATTTTAACGGCATCCAGAAAATAATTAGTGTTAAAGGCTATTTTTATATCCTGCTCTCCCTCTATTTGAATTTCATCAATAATTTCAGATATTTCTCCCATGCTTTCTGAATATGAATTTAAGAGAGCTTCGTTTTCCTGTAAAGAAAATTGAACATGTTGAATCTGAAATTTATCGTCAGTAGGCATTATTTTTGCTCTTCCTAAACTGGAAGCCAGTATATGAGTCTTAATATTTAAATCGGTACTGAAAGAAGAAGGTATAACCGTTTCATAATTCGGATATTGTCCTTCAATTAAACGAGACAAAAGTATGAAATTTTCTTTATAAAAAATAACGTTATTTTCTGATAGGGCGATATCTATTTTTTCCGAACTATCATCTAAAAAACGCAGTAATTCATTTACTGTTCTTATAGGGATGACGAATTTTAGGGGGTCTAAATCTTTTTGTTCAAGAGTATATGTATAGTAGGCCAGTCGATGCGTATCAGAAGCTATTATTTTAAGAATTCCATCATCAAGTACATCAAAAAGAACCCCGGTGAAAACTTGACGGAAGTGATTGGCAGCAGCAGCGAAAGATGTTTTTTTAAGGGCCTCTTTAAGAATGTCCTGGGGAACAGAAAAACGATATTCCATTTTACTAATAGGTAATTCGGGATAGTCACGTTCCTGATATATATTTATTCGGCTTGATGAACGGCCATAACTAATGTTGAGACGTGATGTTTCCTGGTTTAATTCAAAGGAAATTATTGTATCTGGTAAAAGTTTTATAAAGTCAGAAAAATAATTGGCATTAACCAATACGCTGCCTTCTTCTATTATATCAACATTGGTGGTTGAGGCCTTGATTCCTATTTCCATATCGGTGGCTGTCATAGTTAATCCATTATCATGAGATAATTTAATAAGCAGCCCAGACAAGATGGGAATGGTATTTTTATTTGAGGCTGCCCGGTGTACTAATGTAGTAAGGGTAGATATTTCTCTTTTTTCGATGGTAAACTTCATTTGCTTTACCCCCATTTTTTTATTATTTATTAATTAATAACAGATAGTAGTAATAACAGTAGTAGTGTGCAAAATGTGTACAAGCATCTCTATAGCTCAATACACAACGGCTGAGAAGGGTGGACAAGCTTGTTAATAAAACCCCTAATTAAAGGCTTGCCCTGGGGTCTATTTGTTTACAAATTTTTTCTAAGGTTGCGTATAAGACTTGATCTACAGACGCTTCTTTTTCTATTTTCTCGACACCATGCATTACAGTGGTGTGATCTCTTCCTCCGAACTGGTCACCAATTAGAGGAAAGGAAGCATCTGTCATTTTTCGGCATAGGAACATAGCAACCTGCCTTGGATAGACAAGTTGTTTATTTCTCTTTTTAGATAGTAATTCGGTTATATTAAGACCATAGTATTTGCAGACTTCTTTTTGGATGCATTCTATGGTTATTTTTTTGGGTTGAGGAGGAGGCAGTATATCCTTCAATGCTTCTCCGGCAGTTTCCATATTTAAGGGCCGATCATTTATGGTTGCGAAAGCCACAACCCGTACCAGAGCGCCCTCCAGTTCCCTTATATTAGAATCAATATAATTAGCTATGTAATCAAGAATATCGTAGGGAACATTCAACTCTTCTGACTGTGCCTTTTTACGCAAAATAGCAATTCTGGTTTCAAGGTCAGGTATTTGGATATCTGTAATTAAACCCCATTCAAAGCGGGAACGCAGACGGTCTTCCAGAGTAGGAATATTACGTGGGGGACGGTCACTGGAAATAACCACCTGTTTATTGGCTTCATATAGAGTGTTGAAAGTGTGGAAAAACTCTTCCTGGGTTCTTTCTTTGCCAGCGAGGAACTGGATGTCATCTATTAATAGTACATCAATATTCCTGTATTTATTGCGGAAAGCAGGAGTGCTGTCGTCCTTTATTGCGCTGATAAGCTCATTAGTAAATTGCTCTGAAGATACGTACATTACAGAAAATGAAGGCTTATTTACCGTAATCCGATGGGCAATAGCCTGCATTAGATGCGTTTTACCCAGTCCCACCCCTCCATAGATAAAAAGAGGGTTATAGGCACGAGCTGGGGCCTCCCCTACTGCATAGCATGCAGCGTGGGCAAAGCGATTGCTGTTGCCGACTACAAATGTATTAAAGGTATACTTAGGATTAAGAGGAGAAATATAACCATCCTTTTCTACCAGAGGTTCGGTAATTAGAACCAGAGATATATTCTGCTTGCTAATATCCCGGATTTTTTTCTGCAAAGTCTCGAGATAGCGGGATTCAATCCATTCCCGGGTAAGAGTGTTAGGTACCATTATATATAATTTATCATGGCGGAAAGTGTTGTATGTAACCTGGGGAAACCAGATGTCAAAACTAGTTGCACCAATCTCATTACGAAGGGCCTGTAAAACCTGATCTAATAAGGATGCATAATCATAATCTACGGACATTAAATAAGCCTCCTGTATATTTGTGGGGAAAAAAATGCTTGTCTGGGAAAACTACCTGTGGATATCTGGACAAGCAGCAAAAAGAGCTAAAATGCGCGTCAGAAAAGGGCGATGAAAGTTAGTTTGAATATAAATATAGTATAATAGTAGCAGATTTGAATAATAATTAGAAGTATTTAGAAGGACAGAGATTCTTGACATAGCGAGGGTTTTAAAAATATAATTATAGGTGCTGGAAAAATTAAGGGAGGCTACTAGGGAATGAAAAGAACCTATCAACCGAAAAAAAGACAGAGAAAAAGAGTTCATGGTTTTAGAAAGAGGATGGCGACCGCCGGAGGAAGAAAAGTTCTCGCTATGCGAAGACAAAGAGGCCGGAAAAAACTCTCTGCATAGGTCGTGTAAACGGCCTATTATTTTACCTATTAGAAGGGTTTCTTATGCTGCATAAAGATTTGAGAATAAGCAGGGGAAAAGAATACAGTTATCTATATAAAAATGGCCGCAGAATATCAGGCAGATATATAATTGTATTCGTAAAGGAAAACCAGCTTGCTCATAATCGATTTGGGATAGTTACTTCCAAAAAAATTGGCAATGCTATAATCAGGAATCGTGCTAAAAGACAGATTCGGGAAGTTATAAGAAAGAATCTGAACAACCTGCAGCCTGGTTATGATGTGGTAGTAGTGGCCAGATACAATATGAAGGAGACTATCTTCGAGTTGATCGAAAAGGATTTTTTACGACTGATGAGGAAGGCCAGCATATAATGAAAAAGTTACTCATTTTCATTATAAAAACTTATCAAAAGCTGAGTTTTTTAAGACGACCAGTCTGTCGGTTCTATCCTTCTTGTTCCAACTATTCAATTGAGGCCATACAAACATATGGTGTAATCAGAGGGGGATGGCTGGCGGTAAAAAGAATAACCCGATGTCATCCATTTAATCCGGGGGGATATGATCCGCTGCCCTGAATGAATTAAAGGGTATTATTAAGGAGGTGGCACCTGCTTTCGGGCTATGCTTCGGAGGGCAGGAGTATAATTTGTCGTTATGGCATAGTTTTATACAGTGGTTTTCTGACGTTATCAACCTAATATATGGATTTACAGATCAGATTGGGATGCCCAGTTATGGACTGGCCATAATATTTATGACCATTCTTATTAAGCTGGCAATATTCCCGCTTACCCAAAAACAGATGAAATCCATGCGTGCAATGCAGGAAATACAACCTAAAACAAAATATATTCAGGAAAAATATAAAGATGATCCCCAATTAATGCAGAAGAAAATAATGGAAATGTATAAAGAGCATGGTGTAAATCCTATGGGAGGATGTTTGCCTCTGTTGATACAGATGCCGATATTCTTAGCATTTTACCAGTCGTTGTATAAATTCAACTATTTAGAGGCTGCAAACAAGGGCTTTTTGTGGATTCCCGATATAAGCAGGCCCGATCCGCTGTTTATTTTAGCCATACTTGCAGCGGTTACAACCTATTTACAACAGAAGATTTCCATGGTGGAAAATAATGATCCCACCCAAAAGGCTATGCTATACTTTATGCCCGTAATGATGGCTTGGATAGCATTCAAGATGCCAGCGGGACTGCCCCTGTATTGGGTTGTTTTCAATACTCTGGGAATTCTGCAGCAGTTATATGTAAATCAGCTTCACAGGAACGCCAAGCTCACTACAGGAACAGGATTAGATATAGAACTTACCAAATCCGACTACCATGATAACAGCGTTAAAGAAGAGGGTGCAGGGAAGGACAAAGGAGGAAGGGAAAAGGATGCAGGTCCAAACAATCGAAAAAAAGGGAAAAAACGTTGAGGAAGCTATAAAGGCAGCCCTTGATGAACTGGGATGCGATATACAGGACGTTTCCGTGGAAGTGGTGGAAGAAGCCAGCAAAAGACTGCTGGGTTTTATGGGTAATAAGCCGGCGGTAGTAAAGGTATCACTTAGAGAGAAGCCGGAAACAGAAGCTCGTAAAGTAGTGGAAGATCTTCTGCAGAGAATGAAAATTGATTACCAAATCGAGAAGGTTGAATGGGAGAATGGCATAACCAGAATTAATATTATCGGTAAAGACATGGGACTGCTAATTGGTCGTAAGGGAGAAACCCTTAATGCTTTACAATTTATTGCTGGTTTAATGATCAATCGTAAACGTGAAGAAAAGATGCGCATTGTCCTGGACGTTGAAGACTACCGGAAAAAAAGAGAACAATCGCTGGAAGCGCTAGCTATAAGATTGGCTGAAAAGGCCAAGCAAACGCAAAAAAATGTTATAATGCGGCCAATGAGTTCACAAGAAAGAAGAATAGTACATACGGTTCTACAAGAGGAGCCGAACGTGGTTACATATTCTATGGGTGAGGAACCTAACCGCAAAGTAGTTATAGCCCTTAAGAAATAGAAAATAGAAAGGCCCGCAGGGGCCTTTTTTTATGCCATTAACTCATTAACAGCCCCAGGTGTATGTTTCAATATATTTTGGTAAGATAATAGTAAATAACTATTTGATAATAGGAGATAAAATGCTAAACGATGATATAGCTGCACTATCCACACCCCCTGGTGAAGGTGGAATTGGGATAATAAGATTGAGCGGGAACGGAATAATGGATAGGGTCAGCAAGATATTTGCACCCGCCGGCAAAATGGATCTAAGCCAGAGGAAGGGATTTACACTCAATTTAGGGTGGATAATAGATAAAGACGGAAGCAAAGTCGATGAAGTCCTGCTCGGAATCATGAGAGCTCCACGTAGTTATACGGGAGAAGACGTAATAGAAATTAACTGTCATGGTGGCAGCATGCCGATACGGCGTTGTTTACAACGATGCCTGGAAGCAGGGCTGCGATTAGCCGAACCAGGCGAATTCACTAAACGTGCATTTCTTAATGGACGTTTAGACTTAAGTCAGGCAGAAGCGGTCATTGATATAATAAGAGCTAAGACAGACAGAGGATTGAAATTAGCTTTGCAGCAATTAGAGGGAAAGACCAATTATATTGAGGACCTTGAAGATAAATTGCTTAAAGTAAATGCAATGGTTGAGGCTAGCCTCGACTTTCCAGAAGAAGTAGGTGATTTAGACTATGAAGAAGCTGCTTCTATTCTAAGTCAGGTGAAAGAAAGTATGGATCGAGTAATCGAATCTGGGCAAAGAAATGAGATATATAGGGATGGTGTGAAGTTAGTTATATGTGGCAAGCCCAATGTGGGTAAATCCAGTCTTCTGAATGCACTGGTCAAAAAAGAGAAAGCCATAGTAACAGACATACCGGGCACAACCAGGGATGTTGTCGAAGATTATATAAATGTCCGGGGGATACCCGTTAAGATTATGGATACTGCAGGGATAAGAATTACGGAAGACTTTGTAGAAAAAATAGGAGTGGAGAAATCTAAAGAAGTTATCGAACAGGCTGATTTGATTATCTTTATGTTAGATATTGCAGCGGGTATCAGCCAGGATGATATGGAGATATTTAAAAACATTAAGCATGATCGGCTTATAGTATTGGTAAATAAGGAAGATTTAGAAGAAAAGAAGATTACCTCTGAGGAATTGGAAAATCTGTTTAAAGGGATAAGGATAGTGCGTGGCTCGGTTAAAAATGATATAGGGATAGGAGAGCTGGAGAGCGCAGTTGAGGAAATGGTTTTCAATGGGTCTATTCCCGGTGATGGATTGGATATAATGATTAACCTGCGGCAGAAGAATGCCCTTTTAAAAAGCCGGGTGCAGGTGGAGAGCGCCCTGCAAACATTTAGGGACGTGCCCCTGGATTGTTTGGGAGTGGATATATGGGGAGCCCTGGAAATGTTGGGGGAGATAAGCGGAAAGACCTTAAAAGAAGAAGTAATTAACCGGATTTTTCACGATTTTTGCGTAGGGAAGTAGGAGGAGAGAGATGGTTTACGAAGCAGGTAAATATGATGTAGTAGTAATAGGTGCAGGCCATGCAGGCTGTGAGGCAGCACTAGCAGCAGCGCGCATGGGATGCAGCACTTTACTGGTAACCTTGAGCGTCGAATTTATTGCTCTTATGCCCTGTAATCCATCCATTGGGGGACCCGCTAAGGCGCAGCTGGTAAGGGAAATAGATGCTCTGGGCGGCGAAATGGGGATTAATATCGATAAGTCCAGCATCCAGATGAGGCTTATTAATACTGGAAAAGGGCCAGCGGTGCAAGCGCTGCGTGCCCAGGCTGATAAACATGAGTACGGGAAAGAGATGATCAAGACCATCCTGGGACAGGAACGATTAAACCTTTTAATGGCAGAGGTTGAACAGATAGAAAACGAAGCTGGTAAGGTCAAAGCCATTATAACCAGAACGGGAGCTCGTTACGAATGTCAGACGGTGGTTATAACAACCGGAACATACCTTAAAGGGCGCATTATTGCAGGAGAGGTGATGTATGACGGGGGGCCCGGGAACCAGTTCCCGGCAGTGAGGCTGTCTGATTGTCTGCTGGCTATGGGTATAAAACTGGGCCGATTTAAAACCGGGACACCACCTCGTATAGATAGGAAGAGTGTTGATTTTTCTAAAATGATTGAACATCCCGGCGATAAAGAACCCTGGAGATTTTCCTTTATTAGTCCCCCGCCGGTTCGTGAACAGCTTTCATGCTGGTTGACCCATTCAACGTCAGAGACCCATCGTATCGTAATGGACAACATTCAAAGAGCCCCTCTTTTTACAGGGGTCATTAAAGGCAAAGGGCCTCGCTATTGTCCATCGTTTGAAGATAAAGTAGTGCGATTTGCCCACAAATCCTCCCATCAGCTGTTTATAGAACCCGAGGGGAGAGATACTGACGAAATGTATGTCCAGGGCTTGAATACCAGCTTGCCTGAAGATGTACAAGTGCAGGTCTTACGAAGTATTCCGGGTCTGGAAAAGGTACACATGATGCGGACTGGGTATGCAATTGAATATGATTATGTCATTCCATCACAGGCCAAGTTAAGTCTGGAAAGTAAAGTGATTGAAGGCCTATTTACCGCCGGGCAGATTAACGGGACATCGGGATATGAAGAGGCAGCAGCACAGGGACTCATGGCCGGTATTAATGCGGCCTTAAAGGTGCAGCAAAGGGAACCTTTCGTGCTCAAACGGAGTGAAGCATATATAGGAGTCATGATTGATGATCTGGTGACAAAGGAAGCGGATGAACCGTACAGGCTGTTAACTTCCCGGGCAGAGTACCGTCTCTTGTTACGGCAGGACAACGCCGACCTGCGTTTAACAGACAAAGGAAGACAGATCGGGTTGGTTAATGACTATAGATGGGGGCTTTTCCAGGCAAAAAAAGACTTACTAAAAGATCAGACTAAGGTTTTGCAAATGACAACCTATACAGCGGCCGATACAGAAGCCGTGAATTATCTTGTCGAAAAGGAAAGTGCTCCTCTGCATGATCGAATTTCTCTCTGGGAGTTGCTGCGCAGGCCGGAATTAAAAATTGCGGATTTTGTTGAAAGGGAATGGATTCAGACCCTTAAACCGGACATACTGGAACAGTTGGAAATACAGGCAAAATATGAAGGATATATTAACAAACAGAAGGAACAGGTTCAACGATTTGAACGAATGGAAAGTAAACAGATTCCGGAAGATATAAATTACGATGAGGTATATAGCCTATCTAACGAAGCGGTACAGAAGCTAAAAGAAATACGACCACTGTCTATAGGCCAAGCTTCGAGGATTTCCGGGGTTACACCAGCAGATATAAATATTTTATTAATTTTTTTAGAAAAAAAAAGAAGGAATTAAAGATTATTTATGGAAATTAATGTAAACAGGTTTCTTAATCTGCTTTTGGAAGAAAATAAAAAACAAAACCTGGTAAGCCGCAAGACCGGTCCAGAGGAGCTTCAGAGACATATTCAGGACTGTATACAGGTGTTGGAATGGGTTTCTTTAGATGGGCTGGAAGTGATAGATATTGGCAGTGGGGCAGGTTTTCCAGGATTGGTTCTTGCAATCACCTGCCCGCAAAGCAGAGTAACACTGGTAGAATCAGACCTTAAGAAAAGCGGATTTTTACAGTATGTCAGCAAGGAACTGGAATTGGATAATGTCAGAGTGATTCGTGAAAGAGCCGAGACATTGGGAAGAGATAATCAGCACAGGGAAATGTATGATATATGTACAAGCCGGGCTGTAGCAGCTATGGGCGTCGTTCTCGAATACGGGATTCCGCTAGTGAAGCAAAACGGGAAAGTTTTATTATGGAAAGGGAACAATTACCCGCAGGAAATAACTGAGGCGAAAATGGCTTTAAAGACACTTGGGGGAGAGGTAGAGAATATCTATTTATATAATCTCATGCTAGAGAGGGATCGGGCGATAGTAGCGGTAAAAAAGGTGAAGCGAACTCCTGACCAATATCCCCGGCGGATAGGAGCGCCAACCAAAAAGCCGTTATAAGGGGGAGGTGCTGGGGTGGTCAAGAAGCCGTGGGAGAAGCTCTTAGGTAAGGTAAATGCGGGTAAGGTGTTGGATATACCTTTGGAGGAAATCAGTAGGAATCCTTTCCAACCTCGCAGGGAGTTTAATGAAACCGAACTAAAGGAACTCGCTAAATCTATTCAGATGTATGGAATAATTCAGCCGATTATCGTTCGAAAAAAGCTTAATGGTTATCAGCTAATTGCCGGAGAACGGCGATATAGAGCATGCAGAACTATAGGCAGTCCTACTATACCCGCGATCGTTCAGGAAATGAATGATGAAAGGGCGGCAGCCGTTTCCCTTATCGAAAATCTACAGCGCAAGGAACTAAATTACTTTGAAGAAGCCGGGGCTTATGCCAGGCTGATAAGTGAGTTTGGCATGACTCAGGAAGAAGTGGCTCAGAAGGTAGGTAAAAGCCAGTCGGCAATTGCAAACAAGCTGCGCTTATTAAGATTGGCAAATGAACTTCGCTGTCTGATTGTACCGGAGACTATAACGGAAAGACATGCAAGAGCGTTGCTGAAACTTAATTCTGTGGATACGCAGAAGGAAGTATTGCGAGCAATTTATGAGAAGGATTTAAATGTCAAGGAAACTGAAGAAGTAGTGGAAAAGCTCCGGCAGAACAACTTACCGCAGGAAGCAAATAAAAGCGGTAAGGGTCAACAAATATCCATGATAATTAGAGATGCACGGATATTTTTGAACACTATTAAAGAGACGGTAAACCGGGCAAAACAAATAGGAATAGACATGTTTATGATAGAAAATGACGGAGAAGATGAATACGAGATTATTATAAGAGTCCCCAAGGTGAGGAGAAACAGCCGTCTGGCAGCTAAGGGTTAACATTACGGATGAAATAGAGTGAGATCTGGAAAAGCAGGAGGTGAGCCTCTTGCTTTTTGGTTTAGGGTAGGATTTACGTGAAAATAGCATAAGGCTAAAAAGCAATGTTCTGGTATAATTACATGGAAGGAAAATAGGACCATAAAGAGAAAGAGATTAATAAGATTATAGGGTCTTTGGGGAGGAAAGGTGGAGGCAATGGCAAGGACAATTGCGGTTACTAACCAGAAGGGAGGAGTCGGAAAAACCACAACAGCAGTTAATGCGGCTACCTTTATAGCGATGGAAGGCTATAAGGTACTCCTCGTAGATTGTGATCCGCAGGGGAATGCCACCAGCGGACTGGGTGTTAATCGCAAGCGGTTAAAATACTGCCTGCATGATATGCTTATTGATGGATTCGAATTTCGCCAGGTTATGACTGGTACTCGGATAGACCATTTGGATTTAATCCCTTCTACGATACAACTGGCAGGAGCTGAAGTAGAGCTGGTAGGCCGTTCAGATAGAGAACAAGCACTGGCATTGGGGCTGGTTCCAATCCAAGATTACTATGATTACATATTTCTTGACTGTCCGCCATCTCTTGGTTTATTAACAATTAATGCGCTTACAGCGAGTGATTCGGTTTTAATTCCCCTCCAATGTGAATATTACGCATTGGAAGGACTTAGCCAATTGATGGATACCGTACAGTTAGTTAAAAAGAGGTTGAATGCCAGATTAATGATAGAGGGGATTGTTTTTACCATGTTTGACGGAAGAACAAACCTTTCTATACAGGTAGTAGACGAGGTAAAGAAACATTTTCGCAGGGAGGTCTATCAGACCATTATTCCCCGCAACGTAAGGCTTAGTGAGGCACCCAGTCATGGTAAACCCATCGCATTATATGATGCCCGCTCAAAGGGTGCTGAGGTTTATAGAGATTTTGCCAGGGAGGTAATAAAACGTGGGCAGGAAAGAACGCGGACTAGGTAAAGGGCTTGAGGCACTGTTATCGCCTACCGACACTGATTTAGCACAGGTTATTGAATTGGAATTGGAATTAATTATTCCTCACGGTAACCAGCCCCGTAAGAGGTTTGATGAAGAACCTTTACAGGAATTAGCCAGTTCAATAAGGGAACACGGTGTTCTTCAGCCGGTACTAGTCAGGCCGCTCGGAGAATTTTATGAGATTATTGCAGGTGAAAGACGATGGCGTGCAGCGGAAATAGCGGGATTACAGACGATTCCGGCATTGGTTAAGGAGTTGCCGGATGTCGATGCCGCCGAGATTTCTCTGGTAGAGAATCTACAAAGAGAGGACTTATCTGCTATTGAGGAAGCCCGAGCCTATAAGTACTTGCTGGAACAATATGACTATACTCAAGAACTGGTAGCAGAGCGGGTTGGGAAAAGCCGAGCATATGTTGCTAATACTATTAGACTTTTAAACTTGAGTCCAGAAATTACTGAGATGATAGACCGCAAACAGATTTCACCTGGACACGCACGGGCGCTTCTGGCTATCAGGAGTACCCGGGAACAGATAATGGCCGCAAACGAGATAATCAAATCCAAATTATCAGTGAGGCAGGCTGAACAAAAAGTGAAGGCTAAAAAGGAGGGCCAGGGTAAAGTTACAGGAAAAAGCCCTGATCTACTGGAATTAGAGGAAAGACTACAGAGATATTTTGGGACTCGAGCGGAAATAAGCAGACAACGCCGAGGTGGTAAAATAGAGATCGCCTATTATAATGAAGAAGATTTAGATCGAATTTTGGAACTGTTGGGGCTGTAAAAAAGAGGGGGGAAGTGTGATCCCCCTCTTTTTTAGTTTCTGGGTTAAAATGTTTCACGTGAAACAATAAACACAGATCACTGGAATGTTTCACGTGAAACATTCCAGTGATCTGTTAGAAAAGAATCTTATTCCGATAGTTGAGAGGCGATAGAGTTGACCGCTGAATATACTTCTAAGAGGGGTATATTGTGCTTGAGGGCGATAGACTGACAGTCCTCAAATTCAGGCTTTGTCCTGATACTCCCGAGGGGAAGGCGGGCAATCTTAACTCGAACAGGGCCCCAGGGAGTTTCCACCCGGCATTCAGTGCGAGGGGTGATATAACGGCCTTGAAGGCGATGCCGAACCCCCAAAGTGCCGGATTCCTGCATAAGGAGACGGGCAAGCGTCTCCGCATCAGCAGGGCGGACGATCAAGGTAATTAATGTGCCGGGACGATTCTTTTTCATAAGCAATGGTGTAGTAAAATAATCTAAGACCGCCGAATTAGAAGTAAATAAATTATGCAAATACGAAAAAACTTCCGGGTTAAGATCATCCACCTCGGTCTCTAATACAGCAACGGCCTCTGCCGAATCGGCTGACGATACAAAGGCAGCTTTTACCACACGTAATAGATTAGGAACATTATCCTTTCTTAGATAGTCCCCTGCTCCATAACTAATCTGACTGGGAACAAAAGGAGGGGCATTAAGAAGCGGGGAAGCAATGGAAGTTATGAGTGCAGCCCCAGTAGGCGTGACCAATTCCATTCCGGCGTCACAAAAAACGCAGGGGAAGCCCGATAGCAGTAAGGCAGTCGCCGGAGCTGGCAAAGGGTAACGACCATGACTAATATCAACAAAGCCACTTGACCAAGGGACGGCAGAAGCGTAAATTTCATTAATGCCCAGGGAATCCAAGCAAACAAAAGTACCCACAATATCTACTATGGTGTCAACCGCGCCTATTTCATGAAAGTGAATGCTGGCCGGGCTGACACCGTGGACAGCCCCTTCTGCACCAGCCAATTTATTAAAAACTGCTATAGATTTATTCTTAATATCCAAGGAAAGACCACTGCCGTTAATAATCTTCTCAATATCAGACAGGTGACGGATGGGCGCTCCCTCTGCAGCTACATCAAAGGAAGTACAGCTTATGCCTTGCACTACTTTTTGGCTGCAGGAAAGCTTAACTGAAATAGGAAGGCTTGATATTGCGCGGTTAAGCTTATCAAAAGAGGCGCCGCAATCAAGCAGTGCAGCAATTACCATATCCCCGGAAACACCAGAAAAACAATCAAAATACAAAAAACTCATAGATACCTCCATAAAACGACAAGCTCATACAGCAACTGCATTTTACAAAGCGCCGAAAGCTTGATATTATAACGTAAAATAAGACAAAAGGCTAAGTATTATTCATTATACTATAATCACCGATAAACCAGTGAAAAACTCATCCCTGCATGGTTGTATCATATAAATGCTAAGGACAGGAACGAAAATGGATAAAAGAAGGAAAAAGAAGAAAGAACCAAACCCGGTTACATTACTTATTATTCCTGATATTAGGCTTAAACCAGTCCTTTTTAATATAACTAGAAGGGCAATTATTGGCGGGGTGGCGGCAGTTGCGGTCTTCGTCCTTGCGTTTTTTATCCTCGGCTATTCTCACCTTGCGGGACTCAATGATTTAAGGCATATACAAGATATTAAGCAAGAGAGTAGATCGAAGGACTTAACCATAGAGCAAATGAGACAAGAGATGGATGAAATTAAAAAACAGCAGGAACAGATAGATCAGAAACAAAATGAGATACAAAAACTAATGGGAATTAAAAAAGATACGCAGCCTAATCCTTCCCGGGGAAGTCAGGCGGGACAAGGCAGGGAGACCGAGCAGGCTGAAGTAAAAAATACAATTCAAGCTAAAGATATTATGAAGAGACTTATAAGTGAAGAACAAGAATTGGATAATATGCTGCCTAAAGTAATGAACGATCTAGCATATTTTAGGGCTATTCCCAGCCAGTGGCCGGTAAAAGGGGAGATAAGTTCGGACTATGGTCTACGCAGTTCGCCCTTCGGCAGCCGAAAGGAATCCTTTCACGATGGCATCGATATTAAGAACCAGGTAGGCACCGAGATTGTGGCCGCAGCTGATGGGGAAGTCATTTATGCAGGATGGATGGCGGTCTACGGGAAGGCGGTTTTAATTAATCATGGTAATGGGCTAGAGAGTAAATATGGTCATAATTCACAACTGTTGGTTAAAAAGGGAGATAGGGTGAAGAAGGGGGATGTGATCGCTCTGATGGGAACGACCGGCCTTAGTACAGGACCCCATCTGCACTTTTCCATAACAAAGAATGGGATACTACAGGACCCATTAGTCTACCTCCCATAAAAACAGGAAAATCTGAAGTAAAGAGGGATTGAGTATGTGGAAGAAAGAGCAGCGCAATGATAACATAAAAACTTTTATTGCTGAAGGAGTAGAGTTTAAAGGACAAATACAGTCTAAGGGCTCAATCCGGGTAGATGGGACCGTAGACGGGGTTATTGATGTCCAGGGGGACTTAATTATTGGACCGACAGGCTTGTTGAAGGGCGAGGTCAGAGCTGGAAACATAATATTAGCCGGAAAGCTGGATGGGAATCCAACGGTAAGCGGAAAGGTGGAGATTACCAGCACTGGTCAATTAAACGGTGATGTAAAATGCAGCGTTATTATTATTGAAGAAGGAGGCTTGTTGGAAGGCAATACTAAAATGTCGGGCAATAAGTCCACGAGTATAATAGAAAAGTCGGCTGCAGACAAAAAGAAAATATAATCAAAAGATTCTTTAGATAAGAAGAAATAAATCCGGCATGTCGCAGACAGCCGGATTTTGTTTTGTACACAGATATGTTTTAAAGAGTACTAAATTGTAAACCCAGGCTGCCTTTAATAGGCCCCGTAAGCATCATACAACGAGTCCTATCGCTGTCATATCGCAGATGCGCAAGGTACAGGCTGCGGGCGATCAAATCAGCCATCTTATAAACTAGATAAAGACGAGTATTTTGCAGAACCATTTGCTCTAAATACCCACCCACGTTTACCACCCCTGATATATGGAAGTCTCCAACTGTCGGAAGGACCTTATTTAAAGCGGTACCCGGTTTCAGTCCGCCCGATTTGATATTAATATAACCTATACGATCCGTGTTGCCCAGACTGGCATCTACAGCAACAACCAAGGGGTTTACATAGCGGGTGGTAATTTCTGCCAGCACGTCTTGCAGGTTTACGGCGTGAGAAGGCTTTTCCAGGGTTCCAAACAGATTAACAGCTGGAGTTAAGGTCTGCAGGCGGGTGCCTACCAATGGACCCAGGCAGTCTCCAGTTGCTCGATCAGTTCCTACACAAAGATAAACAATGTCTCTTTCGAAAAGTGAATTCATCTCCAACATAAAGTTGTAAATGTGGTTTTCCAGCCTATGTAAACAAAGCGGATCCTCATAATGGCAGGAAAAATTTTTATCAGCTTCCCGGGCGGAAGAAAAACCCATCTAATATCCTCCCAATTTATAAATATTTACCATTATTCTTGCCGCTGGGAATATTTTTATGCGGTATTTTAAAAATCCTGGAATATTTATTAAGTATATGCGCTTATAGAGGTGAGGTGGAGAGGATTAAACATCGTTTCATGTTAGTAATGGGTTATCTGGGAGCTGTAATAGGTGCAGGGTTTGCCTCCGGCCAGGAAATCGTACAATTCTTTGTGACTTACGGGAGTTATGGGGCAAAAGGAGTGGCCCTGGCAACCGTGCTCTTCGCTCTTTGCGGGGGATTGCTGCTCTATTTGGCCCATGTACAAAAAGTAACTAATTATCAGGATATGCTGGGTTATTTGCTGGGGCCCCGGTTAGGGCATGCGGTTGATTTCCTGTTGGCAATTTTTTTGTTTCTGGGAATAAGCACAATGTTATCAGCCAGCGGGGCAGTATTTTACGAACACCTATATCTATCAAAAACTTTGGGAATCTTTTTGGCGTATGTTTTAATTGTTGCACTTTTGGTAGCCGGAAAAAAAGGGCTTATCCTTTCATATAATATACTGGTGCCGGTTAAAATAGTCTTATTATTAATCATATCCGGATATGCAGCTTTTTTTGTTCAAGATAACCAGCTTGAAATATCTGCATTTTCGTTAAACGCTCAAGACTCCTGGAACTGGCTCGTAGCTAGTATATTGTATGTAGCCTATAATTTTGCTCTGGCGATGGTTGTGTTAACCGAATATCAGAGCGTTACCAATAAGCGCAGCGGAATATCAGGAGCAGCCTGGGGGGGCCTGCTACTGGGCGGCTTGGTTACTATCAACTATATTTCCTTATGCAAGTTTCTGCCTGGGGTTATGCATTACCAGGTACCAATGCTATATGTTGCCGGGCATATAAATCTTACTGCCAAACACCTGTACACAATAGTCCTGTGGCTGGGGATTATTACTACCGCCATTGCTAATGCCTATGGATTTGCTCAGCGTTTTTCCAAATTAACCGGGTTAAGCTATGGAGTGTGTCTATTTTTGTGTATGACTATGGCTTTGCCCTTATCCATGCAGAGCTTCTCTAGTTTGGTATCTAAGATATATCCCGTTTTTGGGATACTAGGTGTATCAATCATAATAGCTTTGCTATATAGGGCTATAAAAGAAATACTGTTAGAGTTATACTATAGAGTAATTCAGTTACTTACCAGTATCAAGGAGGTTTAAAATGATTAATCTCAGGAATATTCCTGCCATAGATGAACTCCTGGCGTTACCGTATGTTAATAATTTGCTTAGGCAATATAACCGGGAATTTATAGTAGAAAACATAAGACAGGCGGTTGAAGCTAGCCGGCAGGAACTGCGGTTAATCGGTGGAGACAGCAGCAAAGAAGGGTTGATTGAAAAGATTTTTAATCGGCTGGATATATTGATTGAAAAAGCAGGCCAAGGAAGTTTGCAAAAGGTTATAAATGGAACAGGAGTGGTACTGCATACTAATCTGGGACGGGCCCCTTTGGGTGACCGCGCTTTATGCAGCCTGAATGAAATGGGCAGAAACTATAATAACCTGGAAATTGATCTGGAAAGTGGAGAACGGGGCTCAAGATATCGGCATGTGGAAGAGCTGCTGACTACTCTCACCGGAGCAGAGGCGGGATTGGTGGTAAATAACAATGCGGCTGCAGTTATGTTAGCCTTAACAAGCCTGGCCAGGGGAAAAGAAGTTATCGTATCACGCGGCCAGCTGATTGAAATAGGAGGCGCGTTTAGGATTCCAGATGTTATGAAACAAAGCGGGGCGCGTCTGGTTGAAGTAGGAACCACCAATAAAACCTATATATCTGATTATGCAGAGGCCATTACTGAGGACACGGCTCTGCTTTTTTCTGCTCATACCTCCAACTACAAAATAGTAGGATTTAGCGAAGAAGTAAGGTTGAGTGAACTCGTCGCATTGGGGAAAGAACGAAAGATACCGGTTCTGCATGACCTGGGAAGCGGGATACTAACAGATCTGGGTGAATGGGGACTGAAGGATGAACCTACCGTTCGTGCCAGCGTAGACAGTGGCGCGGATATAATTACTTTCAGCGGAGATAAGCTTCTAGGTGGTCCACAGGCAGGAATCATTGCAGGGAGGAAAAAATATATCACTGCTATGAAGAAAAACCAGCTGACCAGAGCCCTGCGGGTGGACAAGCTGAATATAGCAGCTTTAGAAGGTACCCTATTGGAATACCTGTGCGGCGATCCCCTGAAAGGCATACCCGTATTAAGGATGCTGACCGCAACAGATGGAGAACTATTGGATCGGGCGGAGAACTTAAGAGACAGTTTGATAGAGGGCTTGGAGGCTGCTGGGACAACTCTATTGATAAATGTTATCAAAACTGATGATATGGTAGGAGGCGGGGCTTATCCTACTTACAAAATACCTGGATATGGAGTGCAAATAGCATTCAGGGAAAAGCAATTGGAAAGAATCGCCCAGCGGTTAAGATGTATGAGACCAGCGTTGCTTACCCGCAAACAAGAAGACAAAATGCTGATCAGTGTACGCACTTTACTGGATGGAGATATTGAAATCCTGATTAATCTAATAAAAGGAGCTCTCTCATCAGACCTCGACCATAAAATAGAGCCGGGTGAAAAGCAATGAAAAGATTAATAATAGGAACTGCCGGGCATATTGACCATGGTAAAACAACCCTTGTTAAAAGACTGACCGGTATAGAGACTGATCGTCTCAAAGAGGAGAAACAAAGAGGGATTTCTATTGAACTGGGATTTGCACCTTTTAATCTCCCTGGTGGACAAAAAGCTGCTATTGTTGATGTACCTGGACATGAACGGTTTATCCGCCACATGCTGGCTGGAGCATTTGGAATTGACATGGTCCTTTTCACTATTGCTGCAGATGAGGGAATAATGCCGCAAACGCGAGAACATGCGGATATTATTGAACTTCTGGGTGTTGATAAGGGTATCATCGTTATTACCAAGAAAGATATGGTAGACGAAGAGTGGCTGATGCTGGTTGAAGACGAGATAAAAGAGTACATGAAGGCCAGCATATTAAAGGATGCTCCTATAGTGGCGGTTTCGGCAGTAACCGGAGAAGGTATTGACCAATTGCTGCAAGTCATAGAAGAAGTAGCATCAACCGTAGCCGAAAAGCCAGTTTTCGGCCAGGCACGACTACCGATTGACCGGGTTTTTACTATAGCAGGCTTTGGTACAGTAGTGACTGGAACCCTGTGGTCAGGGCAGATTAATGTAGGAGATACCCTGGAATTGATGCCAGCCCAAAAAATGGTTAAAGTTCGTACCCTGCATGTACATAACGAAAAGGTAGCCGTGGCTTACGCCGGACAAAGGGTGGCCGTAAATCTGCAGGGGATTGAAGTAGGAGATATTAAGAGAGGTTATTTGCTGGCCAATAGTGGTTATCTAAGCCCCAGCTACCGAGTGGATACTAAACTAAGACTACTAAGCAGCAGCTCACGCACCCTAAGAAACTGGAATCGGGTTAGATTTCACCTTGGGACTGATGAGACGCTGGGACGGGTCGTACTTCTGGATCGAGATGAACTGGTACCGGGAGAGGAAGCCTATGTGCAAATTGTTATGGAAAAGCCAGTAGTAGCTTATAAAGGGGACCCCTTTGTGATACGCTACTATTCGCCAGTTGATACCATAGGCGGAGGCAGCATCATAGATCCAAATGCACCACATCAAAAACGCTATAAGGAAGAGGTACTAAATGATCTGGCCGTAAAAGAAGAAGGAAGTCTTTATGATGTGGTATTACATGAATTGGAGAATTCGACCCAGGAACTCAGTGTAGCCGACCTGGTAAAAAGAACAGGCAGCTCCGAGCAGCGAATTGTGGAAGAAATCAGTCAGTTATTAGAAGATGAAAAAGTGGTGGACATAAGCGGCAAAGGCAGTTATTATCTGAGTACTCAGGGTTTGGAAATAATTTATGAGCAGATTGCCACCACAATTACCCGTTATATAGAGAAATACCCACTTCGTTCTGGGCATCCCAAAGAAGACATGAGAACGCGCCTTTTTGGCAAATTCAACCCCAAGGTTTTCAATACAATGATAAAATATTTCGAAGAAGAGCGTAGGATCATTAGCAAAAACAATCTGCTGAGTATACCGGGCTATCTGCCAAAACCTGGTGAAAAAGAAAAGCAGATTATTACTACTATAAAGATTATAATGAAGGATAGATTATTTACACCTCCGGGACTGGATGAAATAAGTACGGCCTCCGGCCTGCCGGAAACGGAGCTTAGTGAAATCATTGCTTATTTAATCGATCAGGGTGAATTGATCAAAATAAACGAAAGCCTGTATTTTTCGAAAGCTGCCATAGAAAAAGGGCAGGAACTTTTGAATGAATATTTTGCTCGGGAGAAGGAACTAACTCTGGCCGTAGCGCGAGATATTTTCGATACCTCGCGCAAGTATGCACTTCCTCTAATAGAGTACTATGATAGAATGCATTTTACCCGCAGGGTCGGCGACATTAGGGTAAGATACAACCCGAGCCAGGAAAAAAGTACAGGGGAGGTGCATAAGAGTTAGCCTTGGTTTAATAAAACAAATATTGAGGAGGAGTTCGATGAAAGGGAAGATTACAAAGAAATTAGCTGCACTGATGTTAATGATGTTTATGTTCAGTATTATTGCAGGATGTGGAAATAAGGCAGCAGACACAGATAAGAAAGCAGCTGGAACCAAAATACCAGTAGGTGTTAACGTTGAATTATCTGGTGGAGCAGCTACATACGGAACTGATGCCCGCGATGGCGCATTGCTGGCAATAGAACAGATTAATGCCGCAGGCGGCGTACTGGGACAGCAGTTGGAACCCATAGTAAGAGACTGTAAGTCTGCAGCTGATGAGGCAATGACTATTAGTTCAGCTTTAGCCGGTGAAAAAATAGTAGCTCAGATTGGCCCCTTGACCAGTGGTGATGTAGCAGGAAGCACACCAATTATGATGGAAAAAAAGATTCCCCTGATTGCCCCAGCGGCAACGGCGGTTAATGTAACCGTGGATGAAAAGACTAAAAAAATTAGAGATTATATATTCCGGGTGTGTTTCATAGATCCCTTCCAGGGAACATTAATGGCTCAGTTTGCCGCAACAGATTTAAAAGCCAAAACTGCGGTAATCTACAAAGACAGTTCAACGGACTATGCTAAAGGATTAGCTGAGTACTTTAAAAAGACCTTTGAAGCCAAAGGTGGAACCATAGTAGCAGAAGAAGGCTTTGTAAAAGATGACCGGGACTTCAAAGCTGTTCTTACTAAAATTAAGAGTAAAAATGCAGATTTTATATATGTTCCTGGATATTATCCCGAAGTGGCGCCTCTGATCAAACAGGCGCGTGACCTGGGGATTACTGCTCCAATTGGAGGAAGTGACGGATGGGTTTCTGACGATATGGTAAAGGTAGCGGGCGCCGCAAACCTTAATAATACCTATCTAACCAGTGATTTCTCTGCCGAAGATAAAGACGCTAGTGTAGTAAAATTTGTTGGTGATTTTAAAAACAAATATAATAAGGTTCCAAACTCCTTTAACGCTCTAGGATATGACGCCGTACAATTATTAGTGCAGGCAATAAAAGATGCCGGTGAAGCTAATCCTGAGAAGATAAAGGACGCTCTTGCTAAGATTAAGGATTTCGTGGGTGTTACAGGCAAAATGAGTATCGATGCCAATCATAACCCGATCAAAGCTGGCATCATTATCGAATACAAAGATGGTAAACAGATAATGAAGACTAGAGTCCAGCCGTAGAAGTATAATGGGGTAAAGAGAGGGCGGGCCCTCTCTTTACCATAGAAAGCTGGAAAAGGACGTGTCTATCGTGCAAGAATTTACCCAACAAATGATTAACGGTTTATCGCTGGGAGCGATATATGCATTGATCGCGCTGGGATATACCATGGTTTATGGAATTATCAAATTAATTAACTTTGCTCATGGGGATATTATGATGGTAGGGGCTTATGTAGGATTCTTCTCGCTCTCCGTATTGGGCACCAATATTTTGTCTGCTATGGTATTTGCTATGTTAGCCTGTGCCATTATAGGGGTATTTATAGAAAAAATTGCTTACAAACCCTTACGTAACTCAACCCGTATAGCAGCATTAATTACAGCTATCGGGGTATCACTATTTTTAGAATATGCAACGCTGTTTGCTCTGGGGCCGGCACAAAGAGTTTTTCCAGAGACGGCATTCCAAGTCACCAATTATCATTTTATGGGAATCATGGTTTCCAATAAAGACCTATTTGTATTTTTCTCTGCGGTTGTGCTTATGATCATCCTACAATATATTATCAAGATGACGAAGACCGGTAAGGCCATGCGGGCTGTATCTGAGGATCAGGAAGCAGCCGTACTTATGGGCATAAGCGTGGACAAGACGGTCTCAATTACCTTTGCAATAGGATCATCACTTGCGGCTGCTGCCGGGGTAATGATAGGGGTCTACTACAATACAGTTAACCCCCTTATGGGAATTATCCCAGGCTTAAAGGCTTTTGTAGCCGCAGTATTAGGCGGGATTGGTATCATCCCTGGTGCTATGGTGGGTGGATTCCTAATGGGAATACTCGAGACTATGGTCAGCGGCTACAGCAGCAGTTTATACCGCGACGCGGTTGCTTTCGGTGTACTTATATTAATTTTACTTATAAAGCCCACCGGTCTGTTTGGCAAAAATACCGGGGAAAAAGTGTAGGTGATGATATATGCAGATTTATAAACACAGCTGGACCAGGTTTGTTGCCGAAGTGGCTGTACTAGTGGCTCTCTTTACCCTGGTACAATATGCGATAACAACTGAACTGCTTAGTCAATATTATGAGATTAATTTAAATTCAATGTGTATCAATATAATTCTAGCTGTAAGCTTAAACTTAATTAACGGTTTTACCGGACAGCTTTCACTGGGACATGCAGGATTTATGGCAGTAGGGGCATATGTTTCAGTAATAATGACAAATAGGCTGGATTTACCGTTTATAGCCGGGGTGTTAGCAGCTTGTCTGGCAGCAGCTCTGGCGGGTTTTATTATTGGGGTACCTACACTGAGGTTGAAAGGAGACTATCTGGCAATTGCCACGCTTGGATTTGGCGAAATCATTCGGGTAGTCCTGCAAAACATTGATTACGTAGGCGGGCCGTCGGGAATTATGGGAATCGAGAAATTGACCACCTGGGGTTGGCTTTTTGCATCTACGCTTATAACCCTGATTGTTATTATAAATTTAGTAAACTCCAGTTATGGACGAGCCATCATATCTGTAAGGGAAGATGAGGTGGCTGCCGAGTTAATGGGAATAAATACCACGCGGTATAAAGTAATGGCTTTCGTAATTGGGGCCATGTTTGCCGGGCTCGCCGGAGCCTTATATGCGCATTATTTTTATATTATTAAACCGGATACATTTAACTTCTTAAAATCATTTGATATTCTGGTTATGGTCGTATTAGGCGGGCTGGGAAGTACCACCGGAGCGGTTATAGCGGCTATATTTATAACGACTTTGACAGCAGCCTTACAATCGTTCCCCGCCATTAGAATGATCTTGTATGCATTAATATTAATAATAGTCATGATATACCGACCACAGGGATTAATGGGCAATAAAGAAATGGGCAGAAAAACCCTGGCCCGATTGTGGGGTGGAAAAAAATGAGTCTTATGGAGATAAAAAACCTGCATAAATCCTTTGGTGGATTAAGCGCCGTTCTTAATTTCAATTTCAACCTCGAAAATAATGAATTGGTAGGTTTAATAGGTCCGAATGGAGCAGGCAAGACTACCGTATTTAACTTGATTACCGGAGTATATAAGCCGGATAAGGGAAATATAGATTTTGAGGACAGAAGCTTGGTTGGGCTGCATCCATATGATATATGCAAAAGAGGCATTGCCCGAACCTTTCAGAATATTCGTTTATTCCGCGATTTAACGGTTTTAGATAACGTTAGAATAGCTTTCCATAAAGATGTCCAGTATGGATTTCTAAGTGCTATTTTTAGAACCCCAGGCTTTTTCCGAGGTGAGGCTGAAATGGAAGCCAAAGCACGAGAATTCCTTAAGATTTTTAAACTGGATAACAAAAGGGATGAGATTGCATCGAACCTTCCCTACGGTGAACAAAGACGACTGGAAATCGCGCGGGCGCTGGCTACCCGTCCTACAATGCTTATACTGGATGAGCCGGCCGCCGGGATGAATCCCCAGGAAACCCAGGAATTAATGCAACTAATTAAATGGCTGCGACAGGAGTTTAAGCTGGCTATACTATTAATCGAACACGACATGCCCCTTGTGATGGGCGTATGCGAACGCATTTACGTGTTGGATTATGGACAAGTAATAGCTGAGGGCAAGCCAGAAGAAATACGCAATAATAAAAAAGTTATCGAAGCTTATCTAGGAGAGGAGGTAAACTAGTGCTTAAGGTAAAAGACATAGATGTTTACTATGGCGCGATTAATGCCCTCAAGAAAATGTCTCTGGAAGTGGAAAAGGGAACGATTGTGACCCTGATCGGTGCCAATGGAGCCGGAAAGACTACAACCCTTAAGACTATATCAGGAATACTCCGGCCCCGCAGTGGCTCGGTATTCTTTAAAAACGTTGATATTAGCAAAGTGGCCCCCGAGAAAATTGTAGGAATGGGTATATCTCAGGTGCCTGAAGGAAGACGAGTATTCGCATCCATGTCAGTACTGGAAAACCTGGAAATGGGGGCCTATTTACGCAGTGACAAAAAAGAAATAGCAGAGGATATGGAAAATGTTTTTGTGCGTTTTCCTCGGTTGAAGGAGCGCCGCAAGCAGATGGCCGGAACTCTGAGTGGGGGAGAACAGCAAATGCTGGCGATAGGACGTGCCCTGATGGCCCGTCCGGAACTGCTGCTGATGGATGAGCCCTCCATGGGACTTGCTCCCCTACTGGTAAAGGAAATATTTACAATAATCAAGGATATTAACGACCGTGGAACAACCATTCTTCTGGTGGAACAAAATGCCCATATGGCTCTATCTATTGCAGACAAAGCATATGTTATAGAGACGGGAGAAATTGTTTTACAGGGATCAGCCGAAGAGCTGCTTAAGAGTGAAGATGTGAAGAAAGCTTATCTGGGAGGATAGGGTACTAGTGAATAGTGGACAGTGTATAGAGGATAGTCATAGTCTATAAGTTGTTAATTGCTATTATCTACCTGGGCCCCTCTAGACCAGCCCCAACTATCCAATAGCTATCATAAATAAATATGATTGGGGGTTTAAGCATGAAGGTTAGAGATCATATGACGGAAAATGTAAAAACGGTGGGGATGGATACCAACATCAATGAAGCCTTTTCATTGATGAAGGAAAGCAGTATCCGCAGGCTGCCTGTAGTGGAAAAGGGAAAAGTTACCGGCATAATTACTCTGAGCGACCTCAACCAGGCTGCTCCATCATCAGCTACCACCCTGAGTATACACGAAATTAACTATCTTCTGGCAAAGATGAAAATAAAAGACATTATCCCCAAGAAGCAAAAGGTAATAACTATAGGGCCAGAAACCTATATAGAGACGGCGGCGAAATTGATGCGCAAGAACCGTATCAGTGGCTTGCCGGTTATTGATAAAGACCAGCTGGTTGGTATCGTAACGGAAACAGATATATTTGATGCTCTGATTGACATTCTTGGAGTTAAAAAGACCCACAGCCGCATAGACTTTTATACCTCAGACCGACCCGGAACTGTAGCGTCAATTACCGGAATGATTGCAGAAAAGGGTAAAAACATATTGAATACCGTAGTTTTCTTTGATGAAAAAAAAGGATTATATAAGATGATTGTACGCATAGAGGAGCTGGATTGTGAAGATGTCATTGCTGAGCTTAAAAACGGCGGCTATGAGGTAGAATCGGTTATTGTCTACTCCGAAAGCGATCTGTAAATCTTCGGGAAGCTTTAATTGACAATAACGATAAACGGTAATATAATCATTAAGCAATATTTAAGGAGGCGGATCGGTCCTGGTGGGCCGCCTGGACTTCAAATCCAGTTTGCGCCGTAGTGATCCTGCGGCGGGTGAGTTCGATTCTCACACGCTTCCGCCAGTAAAATTGGCGTTTTTAACGCTTCAGCTGAAACGAAAAGTTTCAGCTTTTTTATTCTATTTTTGCTTTTGACCCCGTTGACCCCCACAAAACTGCCAGGTTGCGCTTAACGCTCTCCGCTGGTCAAGGCTGCGGTATTCTGTTCCGGTCCGATCATCGGTGTAAATCACCCTGGTCACAGTGCCCTGGGCGGTGTACTCAGGGTAAAAGGCAACCAGCTGCTTGTGAACTTCCTCTATCCGCGTTGGTGATCACTGTCCTTTTTATAGATTTTATCACAGAAGGGAATGCTTGTTCGGATGAGAATTGGCCTTATTATAAGCAGCATTAGCACCTATTACTTCTTTTAACTCATATGTCGTTTAGCGTGGAGTGAATCTGGAGCCGTTGGTCAGATTATGTTAATAATGGTCACGGGAACAATGTTGTCTTGAAAAAGCTAATAAAAACCAAGGGTATTGATTATGCGAAAAACTTTAAGTTTTCTATATTAGAAATAGCCGGTATGAATATTGCTGAAGACATGATACGAGAAAGAGAATCTTTCTGGAAGGAAGTTCTGTTAACTAGAGTGCATGGCTATAATAAAAATTAAATGAGATGAACTTAGATGAACCCGAGAGATAATCTTTTGCCCAAAGTACAAATATATTGCGATTTAAGTGACCTGTTTTAATTTAGCAGGTTGCCAATAAATCAGAAGACATGCAGCGAATAGGTTATCTTAAAAAAAGACACGTCTTTACAAAATGTGTCCTTTTTAGATTTAGAATTGTTTGAAAAAGTCATTTAAAGCATTTAAACTGAATTCGTATGTGTTTGCAGGGTTAAATCGTAAACTCTTGGTAGTATATCCGTTAGGGCTTTCCATCCCTTCATCAGGACTTATCGCCCTTATATCCATGCTTTTCAGCATTACCCAAAAGATATAAAAATGCAAAGGCGGGTATTCGTAATATATT